>Ga0065711_1001050_pt1 | contig 49462 bp, 20 predicted proteins | sample Hoacrofraction12_FD_59098 | JGI IMG/M metagenome (GOLD analysis project Ga0065711, IMG submission 59098) | Hoatzin crop microbial communities from Cojedes, Venezuela - Epithelial fraction 12 v2 (version 2) | ecosystem: Host-associated > Birds > Digestive system > Esophagus > Crop | place... | reverse complement strand
TTTTTTTTTTTTTTTTTTTTTTTTTTTTTTTAACCCCAGATCCATTCTATCTGGATAATTTAAAATTAGTGGAATTAATCAGTCAGCGATTGAAAAGCCAAACTTTGCAGCGAAAGAGACTCGGAGCTAAATTATTTTATTTTTCTACATGCGCAGCTGATTTGAAAGGCCTTTTCAGCCAGCTATCTGAAGCCGATATTTAACTGTTACTTATTCCCCTAATTTCTGTCCTTTGTCAGGAGAACCTTCCTCGCTAGATCTTGTTGCTCCGTTCCGCGCTAATTGCGGCTTACATTATATAAATGGCTTTGTAAAGAAAACTATAACCCCCAGCCTCGAAAGTTGCATGTTTCTATTTGCTCAAACTTGATGCACTTATTTTGAGAGGGTCATTTCGAGGAAAGCTGTGTAGGCACTGAGAATGTCCCGTATAATAAGCTTAAACAGAACCTTTTGTCCGGCCTAGTCTTCTCAGGCCCGAAAATTAGGCCTCCTTTTTCTGGCGGGGGGCTGAAGTGGTTCATTACCGCAGCCTCCTCCGGCAGGCCTTGGCCCAGCCATTCCCAGTACTCGAGCTCTGTAACTTCCTTAGAAAGGACGAAGGAAAACATGGCACACAAAGGTCTTGTTAGCACTTCCTATGTGAAATTAGCAGCTTTCTAAAAGGTACAACTCCAATTACCTCACATTGTGGGGACGCGCACAAACCCAACAATGAGCCCAGTCTTGCAAGTGACATGCTGTCTCTCCGGAGTTACTTCCCTAATTAGGGATGACGAAGCCCCATTCTGGCGAGTGCATCTATTTACAGTGGGCCACAATGCCTTAACTCGAGCATCCTCCTGAAAGGCCAGTGTTAAAAAACACAAGTGCTCTTTTGGTGGAGCCCATCCGTGGGGAAGCGCCGCATTCCTCGCGGCTACACCCTCCCGAAAAGGGTGGCCGCTTTCCCCCGCATTGTTCACACTTCAGGATTCATTTGGGACAATAAAGCTCCTGCCCCGTGAGCGCTGGGAATTACAGTGGACAATGGGCAGGCTTTCTTAGTGGGGTCTAATGATGGAAAAAAAGAAAAATATTTATTGCTTTTGACAGTTTCACAAGGGGCAAAAATCCTTGTCATGGCTAAAGTTTCCACAGCTGTTGGAGGAAGGGTGGTCATATGGACTAAAACAGTTCAGCTCCTTTGTTAAGAGGCTGAGCACAAGGGCCAAGCAGTGAAATTAAAGATTAAGTTCGTTAAGGTAAGATAATTGCGCTTGCATCCTTGTTGATACAGGTGTATACGGGCCAGGCCCGGCTCGCTGGACTTATTTACCTCCCGGCTTGTGAGCCAGACCAGCTTGCGAGGGAGAGGTGCTCGGGCCGTGTGGCGCTTGCTCAGCCCGGGACGGGGCTGGCGGCCCACAGCCTTCGTGCGCAGCGGCCCCATCAGCGGCGGGAGAAGGGCAGGGTGTACCTGGGGGCACCATGCCACATGCCTTTGCCCAGAGGAGAAACCCGTCCCGGTCTTGGGCTGCGATACGAGTCAGCTTCTCCCTTCGGAAGAGAAACGCCTTGAGAGACCGGTGGTGCTGCTGCGAGGGAAGGGGAATTACTAATTCCCTGGTAGCTTATTTGGCATTAAAGTGTTACTGATTATTAGTTTGCTGCCGCTAAGTGTTTGGATTCTTCGCTATTATTGTGTTGTTCGTATTGTTAACAGTTCACAAGTTCAACAGTTGCAACTAAATTGCACTATAATATTAGGGTTCCGGTATGAAATTACTGCAGTTAATAATAAAATAAGACCTTTGTGTAGGTATATAGATAGCTTCCCAAATTCATTAAAAAAAGCCCTCATCAATTAGCACAAACGTACTGCTGGGGGTTGTGCTGTTTTGGTTCAGCAGATCAATTATCTATTGTGCTATTTCTGTGACAAAGAAGGATGATAATTTCGAGTGATTATAAACGCTGCAATACAGTTTCCATTTTATTTCATCAAAATAAACATAAAGCGGGGACCTGCACTAAGGAGCCTGGCGGTTCACTTTTGCCAGATTACTTTCTCTCCCCCAGCCCAGCATCCCTCTTGGGCTGCCACGAGCCCATTGCATGCAGCGAGGAGCCAGCTGAGGAGCAGAAGCGTTTCCAAACCTGGTTCTCGGAACCTGCGCCTCGCAGGGCAGCTCCTGCAAGAGAGCACAGTTTAATTCACCGTTGTTTCCCCTGCGACAGTGCTGCTCCTTGGTGCAGCCTTCTGTGCGTTTCACGGTGCAAGACGGTTTGCGATAGCACGCTGCGGTTAGGACACATGTCAACTCTCTAATATATTGTCTTCCACAGGTTTTACACAGGTTAATGTCAACAAGGGGACAGTAACAATTTTTTACGGATCAGAAGTTCCACAGTCTGACGTCTGGCCTTCCTGGGCTACACCCATGCACAGAATTTAATTTTCTGTCCCACTCTGCCTTCACAAGCCAAGAGCTTCTGTGCCCATTTGGGAAAAAAATATATGGAAAATATTGATGACAGAAATTCCGCAAAGACAACATATTTCTTCAAAGCTGAAGAGATGTCTGTATTAACAGGTACATGAAAAACACCAAGTTTCTTCTCCTTCGAGCTAACAATACATCGGGCCCGATCCTGACCATATTAAAGAACTGATTCCATCATCTCCTGCCTGCTTTAATCTGTTTTCCCCATATAGGTGCCTAAGGAAGCAAAGAGTAGTTCAGATTAAAAATGTGCTGAGCTATAGATATGCTAAATACTAGAAAACCTGCTCTTTTACACAGACATCTGTTTGTATGCAAATTCTCTCTTTCTCCTCCTGGAGAATATAAACGATATATCAGTGTTTTTAGGAAGTGAGTCATTCAAGTAACGTATAAGCTCCTTAGGACATCTATAAAATTTAGGCTCTAGGTTTACGCTTGTGGCACAGATAACGAATTCTGTTTGCTGGCTCAGAAGAAAAACCTGTTCCATAGCTGGAATATGCATCCTGTTACAGCTACCACAGCATTGCATCACTGGAAACATTTGATAATTTACAGAGAAGGTTTCAAGCAACTTCTGAAGTGTTCTTAGGTCTTGTTTTATATTTCGATCCTAGTGAGAGCAGTCATTAGAAGGATGTTTTTTAATGAGGTAAAATGTTTTTGACAAAGTTTTTTTTAACCTCAGTACGTTTTTCTATAAAGGGCTGTTTATTACCAAAATAATTGAAACCATTTTCAGCTAAGAGAACAATTTTTAATGTAGCTTCTGAAAAACAGTTTTAAAAATCCATCAAGAAAACCTTAAAACATAAATCTTCAGCCTCTTCTCTTTCAACTATTTTTCATAGACTGTTGAAAAATCTTGTAAAATGTAACTGAACAGTTCATGAAATAATCTGCCTACGAAGCATTAAGGACAAATTAGATTTATTTTCCTGCATGTAGAAGTGGCTGAGGAAAGATGAGAACTTCCAATATTTATTAAATAGATCATAGCCTAAAAAAGTGTATTTTGCTGAGATGGGTAAAAGAAAGTGAAGAAAATTGACACTTCAGTTATATTTCTCCATCTATGTTTGCATGTGTACAGGATGGAGGCATTGCAGTATTATACTTGAAAAATAACATCTCTCAGGGAGATTGTTTTCAAGAGGAGCTTGCTTCCTGAAATAGTTCGTGTTTCATGTGTGAGTGTGTTTCTCTGACGTGTGTATGCACAGCTGTGTTGCAGGCATTGATGAATGCCTGTAATATGTGTGTGTGGATATGGATGAGCATAAGAGTGTAAGTATATTAATACAATTTCTATACAGGTATATGCATATATATAAATTTGAATACTTTGGCAAATTCGTATTGCTTAATATATATTATGTACCAGATGGATTGTTCATTGCAATCTTTCCTGGTCTGCATAAGAATATAACAGTTCCAGTAATAAGTTTAAAATTTACTTTACTCTGAGATAAAGGACTTTCTGTAACACAGCTTCCATTTTTCCTGCTTTGCCACCATGCTGCCATAAAAATAGTGGAAAATTTTTAGAAACCCATGACAAATCTTTTGTCTTAGGAATTATGCACTGAACTTTCACCTGTGATTAATGATTACTACATTCCTCTTGTTCTATGATTGACCACCTCTGCTTGGAAAGTAGTTCTTCCCTTGGGAATATATATCAAATTTAAACAGTATCTGTGTTTTCCTAAACAAGACATTGAGTGAAATACGGTTCACACAATAGTTTCTACTTTTGTTGTTCTCTGAACGATAAAAGTACAGAGTTGCAGTTGTGTGCTACGCACATCTAGGGATTATGAGATTTCAGTGTAGACACAGGATGGTTTTTCCTGGTTTATATGCCAGGTGTTTTTGACTAACCAATATGTGGTGAATATTATTAAGAAATCTATGAGATTGCATTTCCCTGTGTCCTCTACAGTATGTCCTAAAATTGTAATCTTACTCAGCTGCCGAGTCTACCTCCTGTTCTCTGTGGATTAGTTATTTAGCTTGGGTATTAAGTATATCAGAAAAGCTTAATCTAAGAGTTATTATATGAGTTTTAATATTAAAATTTGTCATTGCCAAATCTAATTTTAATATTCTAAAATATGTTCATCCCCTTTAACAGCATGATTAGCAAATGTTTTGCAGAGAAAATGGATGGACAGGTTCAGTACATGGTTTTCACATAACATGGTATTCTGTCCCACTGGAAATAAAAAGGCTCAGAGCTTTCTTCATTGTTGTGAAATATTTTTTTAAAGGATTAGGCCAACATTTTTTGAAGAATCTTGTATGGGCTGGAAAGGCTGTCACTAAGCATCCATGCTTTTTTTGGCAAGTGAAATTAGCCTTTCTTGAGCTCCATACTGTGCCGCCTGTGCAGCTGGTACACAAATTAGCAAATGTAGTTAGACTCCACTGCAAGTCATTTTTCCTGCAAAGTTAATGGTACAACATTTTTTTATAAATGGTGAGAAATTCTTGGGCATAAAACTTGCGGGCATCAACTGAGGCATGCAGTAGGCTCGTGCACAGGAATATTTTGGCCATCTGAAAAATCCTCTTGTAAAATCCTCTGGAGGCTCCTGGATAAGCACAGGTAGGCATCTGAGTGGGCTACAGTCCCTTCTAGGCACCTCTTTTATAGAAGGTGCAGGAGACAGAGACTTAAATGAGCCTAGCAGATTACATGCCTAATTCATCACAAAAGCCCTTCTTTGCTCCATTTTTTGGCTTTAAAATTATTGTAATGGTCTCCTGTGCAGTGCACGAACTGTCAAAAATGGGAAAAGTTGTTTATTTTGTTTACTATCATTGTACCCAATGACTATTCCCTGCACCGGACCAAAAGTACCTGCTGTCTACTCTACAGGGCTACAAACTTTAAACAAAACAGCTTAGGTACAGCACAGAATTTAACTGAGAGGCACAACTATCTTGCCCACTTGGGACTTTGATCTCCTGGGGCAAGACTGCTTCCAGGAGTTGAGGGGACAAGTTGCTCCACAGCACAGCAATCTTCAGTGCAGACAAATCCTTGGACGAAGAGTCTTCGTGTAGCCAGAAAAGAAAGAAGCTTGTCTTTAAGAAGTGCTCTCTTCTTTTGCCTTCTCTTGCTGCACTTCACAGCATGTATTTTGCTTCTGTGGTTTAGGGATCCGTTCTGAAGAGGCTTAGGACTCCGGTTCTTGGAGTCAGGCAGCGCAGAGCATGGATACTGTTATTCATCAAGTGGGCTGCTATTTGCTATCTCATGATCTATGTTATCAAACTGTAATTCTAAATAGACCCAGAAAAATACTGATGATTTCAGTACTCTAATTAATTCTAAGTATAGAGTTAATATCATTTAATTTCCTGAAGAGTCTCAGCTCTTTGATACACTCCTGCATCATGTTGTTCCTCCTTTTTCTTGCCTTTTTATGAAGAACTGGAGTGTTGAAAATAATGATGGTCAAAGGCTACTTGAGTGAAGGCAGAGGCCGGGGACGCTGTTTCCAGCCCCAGATGCTACTTAAGGTCCAGAGCAGGAGAAACAAGTCAAGGGAACCGTATGACATTAGACAAGAGAGTGGATTCAGACAAGTGGAAGAAAATGAGAGGAGAAATGCTGGTGAGCATGCAGAAATTTTAGAGCTACGGACAGGAATGATGAGTTTAAAGGGCGTATGGCAAGAGACAGGGAGCCAAAGGAAAGAGTAAAAAGTGTGCATGATGTTGGGTGGAAGAAGGAGAAAGAAAATTGACTTAGGGGTCAATTCAGAATGTTTTTAAGAATACAGTTGAGCATAAGTACCTTAATAGCTTCACAGAAATCAAGCAGATGACTTGTAGTGAAAGTTATGTGTGCACCCATGTAGCCTGCTGAACCGGAGCTTTTAACAATAGCCTTTACATAGATTTGAGTGAGGGTGGAGCTGGACAAGAAAAGGTTGCAGTAAGCAAGATACATGGCCAGCAGACTGAATAAGGCTGATGCAAACTGAGTGCTAAGGGTAACATATTTCTCTTTATGTCCCAGAGCTTCCTACCAACTTTTGTTCCACACCCTCTGTATTGCTTTTGTATCAGACTGACAACGTTGAACGTTAATGTAAAACTTCAGGTCTCCTGTGTTCCGGCTCTGAGGATGTGCAGCTCTGTAGCTGTTATACACAACCCTTTCACTCATCACTTGCACTGGCTCGAGTTTACTTGTAAGGTGCTTGAACAGGTAGAGGTCTTTTGGCTCTTATAGGTTGGTGGGTTCAGCATAATATTCAAGTGTACAATCCAGGTACAGATCTTGGAGGAGCTGTAGTTCTAGGGTTTTTTTCTTACTTCCAGTTGGAATGGTGTCCTACAGACAGCAAGCAAACTCTTTTTAATATCCTGCACTTTCCTTTTCACAGCATATGAAGAATACCTCTCTTCCCCCACCCTTCCAGTTTTGTCCTGTTACCATCACTACATTTGTTATGCATCAAACACGTAGTTGGTCCTTTGCATACAAAAATAGACTGTGCCTAAAGACAAAAGCTTTAAGTCCTGGTGCAAACATTTGCCTCCACTCCCTTGAGATGTAGGTCAGTAGTGGATCTACCAAGATTCTTTACATTAGTGAATTTAAGCACTTAAATGTTTTAGGAATCAGGACATGGGCAAAGACCAGAAGAAGTGGGACAAATGTCATAGTTAGACCTTGAGGTTGTAGAGTAAGTTATATGTTTTTTAGTGTCTTTTGTGTCATAAAGCTTCAATTATTAATGATGATAATACTCGTATTTTCTAATTCCAGACTTTACTGTTGGCTTCGTATTTCCTTGGTAGCCCCTTGGTTCTCATGGCAACATCACTTTGCTTTTTCTGTCTCCCTTTCCGTCTTTATACGTCTGTCTGTGCCAGTGAGAGGAAGAAGAGTTCAGGAAAGATGGTCTCTAGTGATGCTGATGAAGTGTGATGTTTGTGACAGTGTTAAAGGTTGTTCCTTCTATTGTCATGGAGCCCTTTCCTTCCCAAGAAACCCTCCTGGTTTATTAGCTTGGTAGATGTTCGTTGGTGTTTGATGTAGCCACAACCATGGTTGTTGGATAAATTTTTTTTTTTTTTAATTCCCTGTAAACTGTTACCTTTTGCTCATGAAGTGGATAGATCAGCAAAGAGATGCTATTGCTAGGTAAAACTTCAGTTCCCTGAGATTCTGGCAATAGCCGACGTACAATAAAATCTATGGAAAATATTGATTGACTTCAATAAGGCCAGGACTTTACTATCAGTAGCCAATATTTGCTGTAGTTATGGTCCTCCTTACAGATGTTTTTCCTCTGTGGAAGAGGCTTTTTGAAAAGCTTTCAGACAAGCCTTTCCGTCACCAGAGTGGCCGCAGATCAAAAGCTTGCACTGCTCTGACTATGACATAGATTTACACAGTAATATAATGAGAGCTATGTTCTGCATCTGGAAATTCAACTGAGAGACTCAATCAGATGGTGCTGGGCTCTGTCGTTAAAGAAAATGCCAGCCCTTCCCCAAGCCCCAGGAAGGCAAATTAATGCAAAGGCCAGAGCTAGTAAAAAATTGTAGAATTTTTTTTTTTCCTGAAAATGTCATTAATTTAAAAAAAAAAAAAAAAAGAGAACATTTCAGCCTGATTTAGTAAGAGCGAGAGCACTGAGCACTACACATTCCTTAATCTCCTGATTTCCTGCATCCCAGGTCCCAGCCAGCCAGGGCTCCCTTTTCACAGGGGCTTTTTTCCCAGCATGTTTTATACAGGGCCGATCCTTTCTATTTGGCAGGGAAAGGTAACTGTTGCCATAAACAACCACTTTACATTTTGTAGCTGCTTTCTGAATAGCCTTTTGTAGGGTAGGTAAGTTACTGTCATGTTTTTCTCCCTTACAACTAGAAGTTTCCTATAGGCTAGGAAAAATAAAAGGCAAAAGTCAGACCTCAGCTTTCCAGTGTTCCCATAGTGGACCAGTGAACTCTGCTACAGAAAGACTTTTCAGATGTTTTAGAAATACTTGAATGTAAAACGTAGGAAACAAAACTTTCCTCAAGCTAGAGCAGGTGTGACATCTGTAGTCAGATGTTAAGATTACTTTTGCAATATTGGTAAGTTAGTATTAAAAGGACCTGCAAATTCAAACAGCAGACTCTAAGAGTCAACTGAGGCCCTGTATACCAAGTCTGAACTTGGTACTGTGGCAAAAAAACCCTAGTGACATTGCTGAGTATCTAAAAACCAAATACCAGGACAGAGTGCAGAAGTGGTAGGAGCATAAGTGAGACCTCATTAAAATACCTCTTCCCTTTGGCTCCCTGCTGATTGTCAGTCTTCACCGCCGGGAAAGCTGCCTTTTCCTGAAGCTGGCTACTAGACCTCTCAACCTGTTGTTTCAGTGTCAGTGCTGAACGTTCAGAACCTAACTCTGGTGGCCATGCAAAGTGAAATTAATATTACAGTTGCGCAGATCAGAACTCTTTTAAGGATATTTCTGTTGACCCTGCCTACCAAACTCAACAAGAAAAGAAATCTTAGGGAACTGCATACAGAAAAATCTATTGAAAACCTGTCATTTAGACAGAAATCCAAGATCAGGATTTTTAGTCAAACTTCCAACTTGGATTTGGCCTTTGTGTTAAGCAGGCTTTGTGATGCTTGAATTTAGTTGTTTTTCACAGGACCAAAGCTTTCTTTCATTTATGTGATACATACATGACAGAGCAAAAGATGAAGAGTAATATTGCGGAGGTCACTATAAATCGTAGTAAATCTTAGTAAATCTCAGCTGCTAACATTTAATATTCTGCCACAACTAATCAAATAATACATTATTTATGCATATGCACATATATTTCTAAGCAGGTGCAACACATTGCTCTCTTCTTCAAATTGCCAGTGTGATTTTTTTGTTATCGACCCTGGGCACTTTCCCTCTGCTTTCATACCTGCTCATACTATGTCAGTTGTTAGTATTTGGAGAGTTTGACATTGCTGCTGCCATTGTAAATTGAAAGATGGAACCATGGGCCAGGCTGCTTTTATCTGTTATCCAGTTTTGATCTTTTCATCTGCTCTTTGCCAAGTAATGTCAGCCATGGTTATTTCCAACTTGCCAAAATTCTGAACGGCTTTTAAACAGGTGACATTTTCCTATAAAAAGACTCTACCACAAGCATGTTTCTTTTTCCGGCCCCAAATGTCACCTTTTCTCCCATAATTACAGTGGTCTAAGTGACACATTTCTGGACTACTGACAGTTTTAAAGATTTGCTGTTTGTGGGTATTGCAATTACTGTGCATTACCTTCTCCCTTCTGAGAGGAGTGAAATTATTTCCGTAGATGTTGCTGCCTTCACAGTTTTGCTTTTGATTTTGCACAGTAGGCTCTAGACTAGATCTGGATTTGGAAGTAGCTGGGAATAACTTAGTCTTGGGCAAATAAATAACTTTGGACTTAGCTACTCTCATCTTACTTAGATGAAGTCTTTCCTAAACTTTTTGCTTCTTTCCTGGAAGCATTTGCAAGACGTTGTACCCTGGGTAGAGTTTGTGGGCAAATAATTTTGTGCCCAGGGTCACCTAGGGATGTTAATGATGCCTCATTACAATTATTCTCTTGCGTGGGTGCATCTCTGGGAAATGCCTGCCCTTTGTAGGTACAGCCTTGTGTGATGACGTTGTATTTGTCCCAGGAGCCAAAGGTAATACATGGGGTACATATATTTCTGCTGGTATTCCATCTTTTCACATAGAGAAAGAGTAGGTTGAAAATGAAGTCAGTAAGCTGACTGGGCAAGTCTAAGTTTGTCATTTCCTTGGACTGTCTTCTGTCTTCTGTTTAAAACCACAAATAAAACACAGTGATCAACAAACATTACTGACCAAGACATTGTGCAATTTAAGTGACAAGTACTGTAAAAAAATGTAATAGCTCCTTGTCACACCTTCTCTTTTGTTTCAAAATAAAGCCCTGGGAAACACCAGAGACACACACCAGAGCTCTATTTGAGGACTCCTCATCTTTTACTCTACGTATCATAGCAAACACTGCTAGGGCAGACTTACCCAACTCTTCTACAAACTCTAGAAGGAGGATTCTCACAACCATATTTGAACACTAGCTACGGAGTTAAATATTTCAGATTTGAATAACAAGCTACATAAATCTGTTAGTCTGCACTGCAGATCTCTGGAACTAAAAGAAGAACTATACTATAAATTTGTAAAACATCAACTCTTTTACTGATGACTTTTGGACAACTGTTTTTTAATTTATGCACATTTACACAATTACGTCCAAAAATTTCCTACATAAATTAGGAGCCTGAAACAGAAATTTAAAGAATGGAAAGAGTAAGAGCAACAATAGACTTCACAGTCAGTCTCCTTTAAGTCCTTAGTATAGTCATGAAGTTAAGATACAAAAGCATTTGCAACAACAACATAGTGGGCAGAGACTATAAAAGAGAGGCCATGCAGCCATTAAGGCAATTAAGAAAGATTAAGATTGCTTGTGGTGGAAAGACCCATTAATCAATAGGCCAGAAATCACAGCATGTTGTAGAATATACTTCACAAAAAAAAAAAAAAGAGAACAAACAGGCTAAATATATCCCATACCAAAGGTTACGGAGTTCTCTTTAATGAGAAATCATATTAATCCCTCAGATATTGTTGGCTCCATAGTTAGGTTTTCCATTTACACGCGTAGGAACAGCTCTGGTGGAATGCATCCTAACTGATGCAGAACTGTTGTTGAAAAAATACCTGTCCGCAGCTGCCACCGCAAATCCATCCAGCAATATTTGCAGAGGGAAAGCAGAGCTGACTCAAGAGAGCATGGGTGGATGCTGCTCAGCTTTTTGCAGGAGAGGGACAGTTACTGTAGTTATTTATTGCTGTCAACAATGACATACAAGCCCCCATTCATGAATCTAAAGCTGCTGTACAAAGATGACATGATGCCTGTCAGAAAGATGGGTAATTGAAAATTCTTGCATTTGCAAAATGCCTGTGGGCATCTAATACAAGTCTTCATACAGTAACGAGGAGAGGAAACAAAGTGGGAGGGCTACTGCTCGTGTTAAAACTTGCACCTGAAATAATTGACAATTGGCTTAGAGGGGCATGTAACGAGGCTGAAACCAGCTCTAGGACGCTGAGCTTCATCTTCAGCAGCAAGGTCACTGCCCGATTCCAGGTCCATACACCTTGCCTGAAGGAGCAGCTACAGGTGGGCAGAAACTGATTTGCTAACTGGCTTTACAGAAATAGCTACAGCTGGTTAAGTTGGGGGGTTTTTTAAGGAAACTGAAAAGCAGAGGTAGGAGCAGGTGCTTTTTTCAGGAAGAGGTTGGTTTCACTAATTTTTGAACCTAAAACTAACTTCTAGAACTGTTCCTCGGGAATTTTCTGCTTCTTCGCTCAGAATGTTTTTTTTCCTCACAGATTTGAGCCCATGATATGGAAAAATAATTTTAAATTGTTGTAACTACTGAATTGAAATATTATAATGGTCCAAACCATGCTGTTTTGGTTTAATGGTTTGCAAGTGTTCTCAAGATGTCTTGTTGTTTCAGGGAGGGATTCACTTATTACTCTTAAGTTCTCTAATTGATATTTGGGTGAGGAAAATGCTTTCTTATAACGCTGAACATGATTCTGGAGTATATCGAAACAATGAATAAGGCATCTGAAGTGGTCTTTTGTTTTCATGAGTTAAATCATCACTTTGGGGTTTTTCTTTTACGTAGTCAGGATATGTTTCTTTGGTTAACATTGCTAGAACATATTCTCAGAGGCATTGTAAGAGCCAGGATGATTTAAGCAAAAAAGGCTGGTGCCATGCTTACCTCGTAGTAGTTTTGCTATTGGGAGCATAATGATAAATATGGGATTAAAACCTATTCTACTGCAGGTATTCCAGGTAATATTAGACAGCTGTTTTCCCTGATTTCCAGAGAAGTCAAGTATCCGCAGTGTCTCCTTAATTTCAGGTAAGGCTACAGGCATTTGGAGTTTCTTAACATCTATATATTTAATTTCCTCCTTCTAGTACAGAACCACTTGCACAATTGTCAGAAAAGCAAGAAGACTTAAATAACAAATCTCCCTGAAACAGTTGATTTTTTTTTTTTAGGATCCTGCATCACTGTGAAACAACACAATCTGATATAGGGCACCTCTTCTCTAGCTTCTGCTGGCAAATAATTTCTTTACACAGGTTTTTTTTGTACTTAACAAAGTGCACCATGGTAGCTTCTGGGTGAACAAGCAAGCCTGGAGAGTTGGTTGTCTCCTTAACTGCAGAGAGCAATAGCCTTTCCCCATATGGCAGTCCGTCATGCTTTTGAAGATCTCGGAGTCTATTTGAATACCAGGTATGTGTTATTTTGGGAGGCAAAGGCCCTCAGTAGATGTCTGTTGTCTGCAACGAGAGAGGTTTCTTGATCTTGGTGCTGTTTATTTTCTAGTACACAAATATTTTATTGTTGATGTGTGAGTGTTCAGCTGCCACAGTAGTGTCTAACAATATTAGCCAGCTTTTAGCTGCTATATGTCTGTTGTCCACCGTTCCTGTTCTATACACAATCACCTCACTCTGCTCCTATTTCAGCTTCTCAATTTTACTACATAAACACATCTTCTATCATATTGTTTATCCATGCATGGAGCAAGAAAATAATCTAACTGCACCATTCTGGACCTCTTGACATTTAGAGAGAGTTGGGATTTAGACAGACCATAGAAGGAATTGCACTATTCAAGATGCGAAGTGATTAAGACGTGAACAAGGATTTCAGCAGAAGCAAGGTCAAGGTAAAGATGAACTCGAGCAGAATTTCAGAGGGGGGAATAAGGAGAGTAGGAAAGGTAGTTTGGTGCTATGAAAAAGCAGTTTATTGTTTTCAGTTTTGCACTGCTGGGATAGAAATATAAAGGCCTTTAATTATGCCATTCTACTCAGAGCACAGAGATGCCAAATGCTTAGTGACACATGGCTGTAGTTTCCTTTGCCTCCCTCTAAATTCTCTACTTCTCCCTCCTCCCAATGCTTTTCCTTATATTCTTTTGCTAGATGCTTAATATGAATATTTTATATATACAAATCTCTTTGTTATGACTGGCTTTTACCATTGTAATTTGCTTCTGCTCTTGGGAATTCAAGAACTCTTCCTGGTGTCAAAGAAGTCACCACAGCCTCTTACTCCCAATGTCTGATACCAGGGAAAAACAACACTTTCATGGAAATTATGTGCAGTTTCCACACAGATCAGGTCAGATTTGTTTTGCTTTTCCAATTATCTTCCCTCCAAGAGTGGCTCTTTCATATACTGAATAGCTTGTGGGTATTAGGTCTGCTGGTGGGAAAACTCTGGTCCCAGCCCCTCCAACTTACTCCTGCTATGCAGAGGAAACTAGAAAGAGAAATGGCAAAGAGGGAAGGTTGAAGTGCAAGTCTTTGGAAGGGGACATCAAGGCTGATGGACCTTTCGTGGTTTGACAGTGCCAGCTTTAGTAAGATTTTTTTTTTTTCTTGGTTAAAAAGTTCAGTGCAATGCTTTTTGATTCTTATATGCTAATTTCAATGTGCATATGTAGATATTAGCCAAACTATTTGGCTTTCATACTAGAGAAATCTGAACAGCTATATAATAAAATAGATAGACCACCACTGACATTTGCCAAATGTTTTCATTCCATCTGTTTCATCATAAGGTTCTACTTTTTCCAGTTCCCTCCTCCCACTTTCTATGGCACATGTTCTTCCACTGAGTATTTCTGCATAACACTTATCTAGAGATGAGTTGTACTTCTGATAATGGAATAGGTGTAAATAAACCAACATTTTACTTCATAGGTGTGCACAGTTCCGTCATTCTGTCCATCTTTGCATTGTATTACTAAAGTAAATGCAATTAGTGAAAATCAAAATGCTTTAGGAAATCAAGTCAATGCCTTGAAACATAATTTGGGAGAATATTTTTGGTTAAAATGTCCTGGCATTGTCATAACTTCTTGTTTTGATGTCTTTGGGAATGCAGTCTTTTCACTTTCCTCTTTCCAAATTTTTGCTTTGAATGTCTTTAAACACTGTCTTAGGTACTGTAGCATGATGTACAAAATTAAAAGTTGATGCTTAATGAAACACCTTAACTGACAGAAAGTGAAACTTACCTTTTCTTATTTTTGGTGCCCCAAATGTTAAAAATGTTTGGTTGCTTTGCTCTTGGCTAGAGTTTTATAACTCCTCATAATATGAGAGCTCTAAAACCTCTGCAAAATGTATTTTTCATTTTCTTTGTGGCTTGTATTGGCTCTGGGCATCTACAGCAAGAAGGAAAGAATTTTTGAATCCAAGTTCCTGATCTCATATCCTCCTTCAGGTTAAGCACCCGCACTGATTACCACTGCTCCATTTAAACAGGAGGGAGGCAACCTCTTCAGAAGCTGAATGCCATTTAGGGCTCTTAGGATGGATGCGGTCACTGTGTTGATGAGAGGCAATACAGGCAGCACCAAGTTACCCTTTCACATGTTATTGAGCATGCGCTATCCTGAGTCTTGTTAACAGGGGAAGAAAGGTACCTCCCACTCAACTCCCTCCCCCACTGATAAATTGCCAGCACAGCTTTAAGTCAACAACCTTAAATGCCATCAGGAAACCAGTTGGTGGCCAGCGTCAATCCCAGTGAGACAAACTGTTTTGCAAACCTGTCACACTGCAACAATTTCTGTTTCTGACTGGGTCGGCTACTTTGGATTAGAGATGATGAAAGCATACACAATGATAATGAAGTTTGTGCTTGAGAGAAGAGCTTCCACTACAGAGCTAAGAACAGGAACTTGTGTTTTAAGACTAGGAATGGTTACAAAGGTGTTGTCCAGCTTTCCTTTGCTCCCTCCCAGTTTTCCACTAGCTTAAAACTTAACCACACAGCCAGGCTGCCAACTCAAATAACAAAGGACTCATATTTTATTGACAAAGAGCAAGCCAAGTCATACTTCCCATTCCCTTCCGTAACATCTAACTCTTCCTCACCTACATGAAGTTCAGCCAGTGAGCTTTTATGCTGTTATGCACGTGCAGTGCTCCTCTGGATGCCAGGCAAAGTATCCCACTCCTTCAATCACAATGGAAAAGGAGCTGGACATGAGAAATGCTTCAAGAAATTGTGAATTTCCCAGTTACCTATTAGATATCAAACATGGGGAAAGGTACTTTTGTAGCATCTGTGAGAACTCCCACAAACGAAACAAGGTATTGCTTCAAACAGTACCTTAGTGACATTCACCGTCAGTGCCTGGTGAATGGGCCTGCTCATTTTCACTATATTTTTCCAAGAAACAGACAGATTATTTTACTATTGCAGTCATATCCATCTTGAATGTAAATGCTACCTCCTCCTTCCAGACATTTAACCCCTTAGTAGGCTTTACCTGCTGACTTGGTCAGTGACAGCAGCTAATGTTCAGTACCACTCTATCTTCTCTGTCATATAAAGAAGTCATTCCCGTTCTGATCAGTTTTGCTAGTTCATAGTGCAAGACAATATTGATAATTCTCTTGGGGGGGAGGGGGGTGTTGTTTAATCGGGTGACTTTAACAAGAATAAAGTAGCTGGATATAGGTGCTTTTTTAACACTGTATTTCTTTCCAAAACCGTAAAAATTATCTGTTCCAAGTGGTACTTTTTTTTGTGTGTGTTTTGTCCATGGTTCTTCTATAAATCCATTAAATTTGTTCACATAATCTTTACTTTTTGTATTAAGCCTCTCATGGAAGAGGTGACAGACATAGAGGACTTTTGAGAACTGCAAAAGCCTCCATCACCATCTCGTGTATTTACATGTTCAGTTCAGAAGGTGCTTTAGGTAAATGTGAGCAGAAGAGCAGTTTTACTGATGTGCTTGAAGTTAGGCATGTCTTCAAACAGAGCACATCAGATTCATTCATGTTTGAAGTTTCTGTGAAACTTTCCTCTCAAATTTAGTATAGTAAATTTCCAGCTTTCTAATGACCAAAGCAAATACAACTCAGTAAATAAGTTGACTGTATTGATGTAAGCAGGCATTATGAAAGTTAAGATACATGGAAAATGAAAACATACGTAAAAGCACAGTTCACTCTGTTATACAATGAAAATACAATGAAAAATGTCTAGTTATTCATTGTTCGTTGACCAATATTTTTATAGCACATGAGGCATAAAGAAACTGTGCACAAGAACAGAGATGGTAAAAAAAGAAAAAAAAAAAAAAATCAAAAGAATCCCTCACTAGATGTGGCATTGTGAAATATTATATCTTTTTGAGCTCCACATGTATATTTATCTGACTACTGTTTGTATAACTTGAAACTTCAAAGAATAAGTGGTTGATATGCACAGCAGAGGTGGATTTTCTGAGATGTTTTACCTCTTGATGCATAGGCAATCTAAATATTAATATTCATCATGTTCTAATTTCCTTATTCCTATGCCAAGGTCAGAACCATTTAGAATTAAGACATTTCTGTTTTGCTGCTATTACATATTGTTTTGTCTGATTTCACTTCAGCTTGTACAGTTCCACCTAAATAGGCAACTGTGCATGATTGCTTTCCAGCTTCAAACTGTGATGTGTGGAGGAAATAAAATTCCTGATGTGTTTCTGGTAAAAGATGATATCTGCATGTCCATTTTAACATATTATTGGAAACTTAAGACACAGAAAAATCCCAGCCTTGCAATTAGATCTGTGTACTTCCTGTTGCCCTTGTTCTGTATCTTTTTAAAACCTTCTTTAAGGCATCCTGACCCCTTGATGCAAGTTATTATTGTCTTCAAAATATCCCAGTTTTTATTTGTAGTGTTAATGTAGATCTTTTCTCTTTTTTTGCTGTTCAGCATTTTTTCTTGCAGAGATACATAAATCCTTGTCTTTCCATGTAGAATTTGTGGAACAGAATTTGTTGTAGGCAGTGAGAAAATCAAACTTGATAATCATGGAGAGATTCGAAGGGGTTCCACAACTCATGCTTCTCCAAAGGATTTCACTGATGAAGGGAGCTGAAGCTCCATATGGACAGATGGCATTAAAATCATGTCAATATAAAATGACATAATTCAAAGAAATATTATAAACCAGCAATACTACTATAAGTATTGCAGGAAAATTGCCAATGTCTAGATGAGTCCAGAGTCTGGATCTACAGACCTTAGAAACCATACGTATTCTGATGAAGGTTGCAAGGCCATGAACAGAAATATTCTGCCTAAAATCTCTTTGGACTTCAGACTCAGGAATTCTTGCTATTGAGTCCTTTTTTGGGGAAATGGTGCAGAGACCTGTTTCAAATGCCTTCATAATGGTGTATTTTACCAGAGTCTGTAGCTCAGTTTGGCTCATATGTTTTTCAGGTTTAAAAAAATCCCTATCCGTGTAGATAAAAAAATCCTGCCAAGTTCTTAATGATAGCAAAATAAATCTTCTATGTCTGGTGCCAGCACAACTTCATATACTGGTGCTCACATTTATTTTTATTTTTTTGTAATGAATTTTCCAAATCTGAAACAATAAAGAGAAAAGGAATTTTGCTGCTGATTTCAAGCACAACCGGGTGTTACCCAGAGGCTAAATTCTTTTCCTGCTTAACATAAGAACATAATAAGAACATAAGAGGCATACTGGTTCAGAACAAAGGTCAGTGTAGCCCAATATCCTGGCTCCAACAATAGCCATAAGTGGGTATGTGGGGAAGAGTAGAGAACCAGTCTCACATATCTGATGCCTCCCCCTAAGCATTCTCCCGGCTCTCAGCTACTTGTGGCTGAAGAATTTCCTGAAATGGGTGTAGTTGCAAAGTATTTTAAAACCTTCTATACATTTCTGTTCTGTGATCTTGCCCAGTCTCCCCTTGAGGCTATGTAAACTTACAATATCTACTAACTGATGCTGAATGGGAGTTGGGCACCTGGATTTTGATGCAAAAAGTAATTAATGTCATTAAGACTCAACGATAAGACTTTCTCCATTTCTTCATTAATACAATAGTTCTAGAACAAATCTAGTGATTTACAGGTATATGATGAGAAGAAGTGAGGATATGTTCAAAATATTACCATGTTTTCTTTAAAATATCTATGCGGGCATTGTGATCTGAGACAAAAAAAAGACAGTGGGTTTTGGCAGGGTAGGACACTAATAAACCATTGATAAAAGAGTAGCCTGTGGGCTGAAAGAGGAGATACTCAAACTGGTCAAGCAGTGTGCCAGAGGCAAAGAAATAGGTGATTACTTTTGAATTATGCAGTTCTGAATAGGAGGAGAATAACTGATGGAAGACCATGGATGTTTTTCTGCCTTGCAAAGGAGTAGGCAGACATGAAATCATTTTCATGTTCAGTGGCAATTTCTAATTAGATTACTCTCAGACCAGATTACAGCAGATTCTTGCATCTGTCTTCCTTGTTTTTTTCAAACATTTCCTTTTCCTTTTTTTTTCAGTGAAATTTATAATTTGTTTACAATACTATAGATTAACTTTCTCAGATCATGCCACTCATTTACGTATCCCCATATTTGGTGAATATGCAAAATGAACCAAATGCAAAGATATGTACAACACATCTTCCTGCCCATAAATGCTTGCAAACAACAAAGGCACTTGAATATTCTTATGACAGGGCTTGTGTAAGGACCCAAGTGGCTAGACAGAGTGAATCTTTTATTTTCTGTGCCTACTGAAGAATCCTATAGTTGGAAATGCTGAAGACAGAAAAACTCTAATGGGACATTTTGGACAGCCTCCTGCCAGGACACGATTATTCCCTCCAGAGCTGTGTTAGTGCTTGATGAACAGCAACACTATCCACAAATGAGGCAATGTTGTCCACAAACATAGATGAGCAGAAGGAAGATACTGGTGAAAGTGGTCAACAGATAACTTCCTCTGTAGCTTGTGCTTCTATTCTGTGTTATCTTTAATTTTATTCCTCACACTAGGAAACACAGGAAGACTCGCTTGAAAAGCTCTACGAGAAACCAAACTGCTGAATTTATGAATTTGTGTTGGTTTATTGTGTTCGAATAGTGAGGAGTACTCTAAGGTAACCACAATCAAATGCCTTTCAGACATCTGCAAGTTTTCTCTAACAGGTTGTGTTATTTCTTCTATGAGTGTATGTGTGGATTTTGTAGGGTGGGAGATGTTCTGTTACCTATTAGTAAGTTTAGTGTGTCCCTCAAAGGATGTCTCATTTGATCAACATATCACTTCTGGTGCCTGATAACTTATGAATCCTCACCGACATCATCTGGTCACACAGCTGGCTATTTTTCCAATGAGAAGCTTTAATAAGATTGTTTCAGTCAGGGTAAGGTCTATAAATCTTAATTTCTGGGGGCAGTAGTGTAGTATTTTGGAGTGATGGTAAACATCTCTGATACCTTAACAGTGTCAAACATGCTGGAGAAATTTTAAAGACAACCTGTAAGATAATGTTGGAACCCCTCCATAGTTGGTAAAATCTTCTGATGGGGTGAGACCCACATGAAGGAAACGGATTGTCAGTGCTAGTCTTTAGTGTTCAGTTTTAATGAAATTTTCCAAGCTTTTAGTATCGACATCCTCCATCTGCAAGTCCTTTAGAGTCCTTAATGGTTTCTGCCTATGCCCACGGCAGTAGCTATGAATGTTTTTATCTAATCTACTTGGTGATGAAGCTGTATTCAATTTCATCTTGTGATTAGATCTCTGCAATGCACCTACATCCAGTTACACCATAAGACCAGAGCCAAACTTCAGCTGTGGTTTAGTTGTGAAGGGATGTTTTATGAGCAGCCTGCAATGTCTCCACTCTGTTACTGGAAAATAATTTTTTACTGTGGTTTTCCCCTTAAATAGTTATGATCCTTGCTATAGAAACCAACTGCTTTTTTGTGTGATTCTGTGTCAGTGAAGATGAGCTGATGTGCCTTGGGGGATCAGGAATGTGTCAGCCTAGGCTCTGATAGATGTCTCCTTGGCCAGTGGAGCTATGCATCTTATAGTCTCTGCAGAGCTGTAGGCTCTCAGGTGACACCGTAAACCTGAAGTTCACCCAAGCTTTGGGAAGAGGAGGGAGGTGTCAGTAAGGGTATGATGAAAACAGGGCATTTTTATGTTATGAACTGTGAGAATTTGAGAGTATCTTTGCTCTGATGACAGTCAGTGATGACTGAACACGAGTCTGGATAGATATATATCTATATTCTGAAACAATAACTGAGGGACACTCTCTGCCCAACCACAAATCCTTCTTGAAAGCCAATTTCTACATTCTAGCAGTGTTATACCTAACGTGCTTGGGGTTATACTTTCATGTATGCAAACAAATGATTCTTAAATAAAATCAAAATATGTGTGTGTGAAAGACAATGTTTTCTGTTGCTAGCTAGGAAGGTTTTGTAGTTCTCCAATTCCAGTTTCAAACATATTTATTGTAGTAGGTAGTATTTAGGTCTGAGTGGCCTATTTTCTACATCTTTTCTATGCTCCTTTGACTGCTTCCCTGGCAAAGAGTGCCAGAGATATGTGGTGCATACCCTCTAGGGGTCATGGCCAAGGAAAAGTTGTTTCTCTAAAAAAAGCTTCTTTCTCTGTGGCCATCTCAGAAGAAATCAGATTTTCTATGATTGGTTAAAGAGCTACCTGTCTCACATTGAAACTATCAGCCCTTTAATTTAGGAAAACATCTCGATTCACGATGTTCTGCTTCCCCCTCCTGAACTGAACTTAGATATGAATGGTACTTAGGTACTTTGTGGCGTGAAATGAAGTACCTCCTCAGAGTAACAGGATGGATGGGGCAAAGGTTTCATGTGCTGGTGACTTGGGAGGTGTGCAGAGAGGACAGTCTGGATAGTTTTGCCAGGGCTGCAAGAGAACCTATGGAGCCTGTCCGGAACCCACTGCTGTCAGTGGCAGAAGTCCCCACTCATTCAGCAGGAGCAGGCCCAGTGTTTGTAAAAAGTAGGCTCATTATCCTCAGATTTCTTACACAAAGATGATTACTGTAATATTTTATATGACTTTTCTCTGAACTGACTGTTCTTATTTGTTGAGCAGAATTGCCCGTTTTTCTCCTTGATGTATTTACACAAAGTACCTTTTCTTTTTCTTGTCTTTTTAGGTAGGATTTTCTGTCCGCATGGTTTATTTGGGAAATAGCATGTGACACTGATGGATCTTCCCCTTTCCTTTCTTTTTCTGATGGATAACACCTGCAGCATAGAATAGCCTTGGAAAAGTCAAGTAAGAGCCTCTGTGCTGTGATGTGCTGTGGTAGTAAATACATTCTGGCATACACCATGTAGCATAAATATGTAGATGTTTTACAACATGTGTACTTACAAATCCTGCTTTTCTTTTTTTTTCCTTGCTGAGCATAGACTTCAAATATGCACATCGAGTTACGTATCTGATACAGTGACAGCAGAATCTGCTTTGTTAAAAATAATACTGAATATGTAAATCCCCTCACTTTTTAAAACCAGTGCTTTAGGTTGCATTTACTGTAAACAAAGATGTTTGGGGGGCAGTTGGTTTGAGTTTATTGTTTATGTAAATCTCTCAGAATGTGACATAGCCAGATAGCTTCCTATGTTGTGCTGATCCACATTTTAGGCTAGCAGCCAAAGTATTTTATCTTTTACTTCATTATAGTGATCTTCCAATTAGCTGTGGTCTGTAATACCCTGATTTTGGTGGCAGTGGTTTGGGGAGGATTGTTTGATAGTTCTGCTTGAGAGGCAAAATGAGGGGCCTTATTATAGAAAGTGCAGAGGTTGTGCAGTAGCTGAGTTCTGTTGCAAAGTTTGCCGATAAGGGAAAACTGGCCCTTGAGCATCCATTCTATTCTGTATATTAACACTTCTAATCTGCACTGCTGATAAAACTGCAAGCCATTTGCCTTTGGAGGAATTAGTTCTGCCTCACTTGTGTAACCAGGCGATGGTGATTAACCTTTAAACTGTCCAATATTCTCAGCAGACTCCTGCTCCAGATTAGAAACTATTTAGTTATGACCAACTAAATTAACAACATTCCCTTCTCTGAAGAATAAGATTTGGAAGGTATGCGTTTTAAGGTGGAATGTGGATAATGTCCTTATTTATTCACCACTTTCGCTACATAAAATGTATTTGTCATTTAAGAAGAGGAAGAAACGAGAGAGGGAGATTGATTTCAGAAAGAAACAACCTACAATTAGTTCTGTACAGGAGGTGATTTGGTTGAATTTGGCTTGGGGTGCTGCTTTAGATGGCTGAGATCTGTTTCTGACTTTTCATTCTCAAATAAAACTTACGGTGCAGGGTATAAGATGGGCAGGATAGTGCTCCAGTATGGGCAGCTGTTTAGGAAAAAGGTTTCCTTCCTTTGAAAGGAAAGGCAATTACTTCAATTCTTCGGGAGAGTAATTTTTGGAAGTTTACTAACCTTCCTGTCACAATCAGGCAAAACAAAAGGTTTTGTACGTGGTGGTTACAGACCGACATATCCAATGGACTTTAGCTGCTGTGATAACCTTGTACTGTACCATTGTATCTACATATTTTAAATGTGTAATTTATCAATTGAAACATACCCTTCAATACATGTGCCATAAAAGAAAAGAGCAAGGGCAATTATGTAATAGTATAGTGTTTGTCTGACATGCCTTAAATCCCCATATTGTTATTCCTCACTGAATAACAAATACAAAATCCCTGTTAGCAATGTTTTCCGTTTTACCAGTTTTGTATTAGCTGCCTCCTTAAAAATTGCTAATCTAGATACTACATTAGTAGGATGTCAGTCAAACTGCAATCCACAGTGAAGCCTTCTTCATATACCAATTTAAATCATTCATGGTCCTTTCTTTGGCATTATTCAAAAGATCATAATAATTTTCTTGTGCCCACAGCACAAAAAAATCAATTATTTCCCCACAAAGACTTGAAAGTACTTAGCGAGTGCTGTAAGAAAAGCTGAGGGTTATATCAAATTGAAATTGCACTCATTACACACAACACAATTAGTTGCCACTAGTCTGGCCGGTGCTTTAATTCTGAATGGCATATCTTTATTATTACAGAAACAAGCATGCAAATGGCATTGTTCAGGATTTGCAGAAATCAATAGGATATAGTGCTGTGTGTTTGGTGGCCACTGTCACTCAGTCTGCTGTGGATTTGAGATAATGTGTGTATTTGAATTAATGAAGGGAACGTGAGACATCATAAGTGACACCCAAATAAAAGAAATGGGTACATGATATTTGTAATTATTCTACTTGTGTTTTTGTTGTAAATACTTGTGCTTTTTGTTTTTTAATCAAAGGATTAATTGCATTTTAATAAGGCATTATGATTTTCAGAGCTTTAGTTAATTAAAACTTGTAGTATATAATTATGAAGTGATGCTGAGATTTGTCTAAAGATCACCCATACATTTAGAATATGTATATTTTTCCTTGTGAAGCAGTTGCTACATTTTGGGGGGAGGATGAATTATATTAAATGTTTGAAAGATGATGGCAGTTCCAAATGGATTTCTGTAAATGGCAGCTAGGAAGGTAGGCTATGTTGTTGGACAAATTAAAGTGGAGGAACTACTAGGGTTGGAAACACTTTTTGGCTGTAGTGCTGGAACATTCATTTGCACAAATGTTGGCATTCAGCTGCAGGAGTAAGAACAGATGTATTTGTTCAATGTATCATATCATTCCGCCCATTAGGTCCCAGTGAAATTGCTGCAGTTTGAAATTCTGAGTACAGGCCATAACTACTCACTGGTGGTGCGTGGTAGAGATTATTTTCCATGTGACAAAAGGGATTTAAAAGGAGGGAGAAAGTAGGTGTGTGCGCATCTGTGTGTGTGTACAAACAACTCTATGCATTGACTTGTTTCCCTAATAGAGATGAATATTCCTAGTACCAAGCTTTAATCACTCACAATCTGACCTCGGAGAGAGAGGTATATATATTTATAAAAAAAGACTGTTTCCTGTGGGAACATATTATGTACGGATTGATAGACTAATTGCTAGATAGATGAAACAGAGTTAGAGTAAAATACTATCAGAAAGTTAAAGTCTTAATGTTACAAATGAAGCTTTCCTTTGGCAGTATCTAAAAAAAAGAACCCCTCTTACATTTATTCCATTATTTTTGTAAGCGTATATTGGAAATAAAAATTAATTTTGCTTTTTTTTTAATATAGAGAGGGCAGAATATTGCTTTGCTGTTGAATGGTGAGGGGTTTTGTTTATTACTTTGTCAACTATAAAATGAAACATATGTTTATGCAGAATAGTCCAGCACAGTCATATATTCCTATCACATACCCCCACGAACTGAAAGGGTTTATAATGTTCTCTCTTGAAGGAAGACTCTTAAATTAGACCTCAGCAGTTCCTACTTGGAAGCTTGGCTCTTGCAATGCACAAATATTTATTTATTTATTACACGCTGGCTTGCAGATACTTTTTGAGACAAACCCACTCAAGAGCTTAAAATGTTCGAAGTGAGGTGGGGAGACGAAGCCTGCAGAGATGGCAAAAGAAAGAACAAGAATTCTCAAAAATTTACATTGACTTCAGCACTCAAAACAGGATTTTATTAGGTTTCTATAAATGGATTTTAAGTAGGATTTTCCCATGTTTTCTGCTAAAGCTGATTTAAAATCTAATATTATTAGATTGGTCACAGCCTTCATATTTTAACTGTCAAACCCAAAGCCAGAAAGGTGATTCATTCAAAGCTTGCTAAAATATTTGCTCAGCAGCACAATAGTGTGTGATGGAAAATAAACTCCTCTAGAGCATCTCACCCTATCAGCCATGGCCTGCAGCAGGAAAAGAATGAGGGAAGGTCAGTCAATTATGTGTGGTAATCACCGTAAGCATATTATCTGAGACACAGATGTCTTCCCTGACCCCACACGACATAGCTATTAACCCCACAGTAGTATAAAAATGGGGAGGAGGAGGAGCGGGTCCCCTAGGTAAACCAGACCTTTTCAGTCAAGGCTTGTCCAGCAGCTTGGCGAAGTTGCAGCGGCGAGGGTGCTGTTGTGGGGTGCTGGCCCCGTGCACAGCGGGCGCCAGGGCTGCCTCTCCTCTTCGGGGACCTTTCTATAGACCTAGTCATGTGAGATAAATAGTTGCATCATCCAAAAAATGAGACTGGCAAATCAACTCGTGAAATATTTCAAGAGTGTGAACAGTCCTGGAATGCCGGTCGCTGCCTGTGTTTTTATGGGAACAACTTTTGTGCTCCTGAGTACACTTACACAGTTGACATATTAGTGCTGATAAAGCATAATACCTCTATCATGCAATCGTCTAATGCTTCTGGAAAACAGAGATGATTTTCTCATTACACTGAGTAATGTGCTGATTACCACATACAGCTCCTTTTGAGTTCAAGTTCCTTCTATATTTACACCAGAAAAAAGATCAGCTGCTTATTCAAGTAAAGGGATTTTTTGAGAGTGATTGTTCAAACACATCAAGTAAGCAAAACGGATTTTTAAACTGGCTATTTAAACTGTTGAAGTCTTATTTAAAAGTTTGCCAGTGAAATTTGGTTGCTGTGTAGGAAACGTGCGTTAGTAAGAGATGCAATATCCCTCACCAGCTCTAAGCTTTCTAACACCAACCATTAACCCTGAGAGCAAGTCTGTTTATTTCTTGTAGCCTTTGGAAAATATTTTCTTTAGGTGATGCTTTGTTACCTTTTGGGAGGCCATTTTGTATTTTTCTACCAAAAAGATGAGTAACTGTTAAGCAATGTAAGCTGTTGCAGTGCTGCAGAACATACAGCGCACAACAGTCCACGACCAGATTTGTGATTTTTGTCTCCTTTTTAAATAATTGATTGTAATGGCATCCCGGTCTTGTGGCAACCTTGTAACTGAGATCAGACTGCGCCCAGTGAATACCAGAGCATGAAAGGAATGCTTTGCTCATCAGATTTGCCACAGAGTGTAGCAGAGGAATCCTGAGGTTTCCTTTCTGACTAAAGGAATTATTAAAAGATATGCTCTTTGATACTGTCTCCTTTCCCAGGGTTAATCACCGTGTGAGTGAACATTTGCATGCATTGCTGAGCTGCAGGTTACAGACAAGGAACGTGGTGGGTTGAGCACTTGGATAAGCCTAACCACCAGACTCCCAGGAAAGGAAAATCTATTTGAAATTTGACATGGTGCAGGGTGGACGCAGGTTGCCTCTGCCACTGACCTCAGGGATGACCTGAAAGTGGGTGAAAAGGATGGTGAAGGTGACTCACTAGGATAGGTGGGCTGAAGGGCATGTTGCAGGTTCCCATCACAGCCACTGCTGACTGAAGTCAGCTCGAGTCTGAAGAAAAGATTTGGGATATCTTCCCCAGGAGTAAATCTCCTGTGGGGGTCTTGGCTATGTGGAAAGATACCACTTGCACTTCCTCCTATTATTGTGGTCAGTCTTGAATTTTGGTCCTCTTGTATTCCCTTATTAAACTTCCATCCTATTGTCATTTTAGCCCTATGTCTAAATGTTGCTAAGTAACCTCCTGTGTCAAATACTTTTTCTGGCGGGAGAGAATCTTGCATCAGTCACCTATTGTGACTGCCAGATTAGATACCGTAATGTGCTCGACATGAGACTGCGCTTTACTTCTGTCTGGAAAGTGCAGCTGATACAGGATTTGGCAGACTACTTGTTAAGCAGCATCTTTTCCTTGAGCATATTAAAGCAGCCCTGAACAACTTGTACAGTTCATTTATGGGTCCCTGGTCTGATTTTTAAGTTTGGAGATTTAAGGATTTTTTTATTTTACCTTTTATCTCTAAATCCTACCTGTTTGAGTGAGCAACTCTGCCAAAGAACACATTGCTTCATTTGCGAATGTTGAAGGCTGTAAGTTCAGACCTTACCTCTGAAAGCGAGTGAGCAGTGCGTACCTGGAGTTTTAGCGAGCCGTGGTTTCTAGGAGGCTCTTTTATCATGTTTTCTGTGGGGCCAAATAAAAGCCAAATTCTGACAATATCACTTGCGTAAGTAGAAATCAGGAGTAATGCCATTTAAATAATATGTAATTAGACTAGAGTGAATGAGAATGGAACATGGTCCCAATTGATTATGTATTTCAGGTCAGTTGAAATAATGGAACAGCCTTTTCTGTCTCAGCTTAATGCAGTGGTTCTGAAGAGTTCATCACCTGCTCTTGGCTCTCTTTCCTATTTCCAGCTGTTAAATCATCTTTAATGTGTTTCCTAATATAACTTTTCCATGTAAGCACTGGTTATAGTCCGATGTGATAGCAAAGGAGGGGGGGAGAGGAAGAGGGGACCAGGCAATAATTTCACTGACACAGAAATTACTCTAAAAATGCATTAATGTGTCTTGAGTATAATTGGCATGTTTTGAAATATATATTGCCTATAGGCAAAACTAAATTTTGCTAACCAAAGCCAGAGGTAGGTAGAACTTCCATAGAAGCATTCCTGGATACGCATTAAATAGTAGTGATGGTTTCCATCCGTATGTTTGTAAAACATTATCAAATTTCACATGTAGAAATCACATGTATTATTCAGTCATGTTTTCTCAGTTATCCTTTTCTTATGCAGTAGTTTATTCTTCTAGAGGAAATATTTGATAAAACCAATAATAATTTTAAATACAGAATTTACCGCGTTCCTACTCGTCACTTATCACATGCTCTTCAGTTCCTGCTTGTTGATATTCTGTTAACCTTAGAAGTCACAGCAAAGGCAAAGCATTTTCCATAAAGCTGTGGGAAGTCAGAATTTAAATTGACTTTTCTTCTCTAAATTTTGTCCTAATTATAAATAATTGTGATCGGCAAAACAATTTTTAAAAAAATCCATCTTGCACTACAGTTTAATCATTTGCCTAAAACCCTCTCCTGAATTATGAGACCTATCTGAGAACTGTTGAGTTTTATTCATCCAAGGAAACCTATAGCTGTTTCAGATGCTAAGGAGTCCAGAAGTGCTGATTTCTCCGTGGTACTGAAGGAAAAGAGATCTTTATGTACTTTATAAGTGTAGGTTGCAGGGAAAATAATCATTTATGTGTTATGACTTAAACGTGAGAAACTGCACATTCAGTACGCATGTCTGACCACCTTCACACTGCAAACCACTCCAGCTGCAGCATTGCTAGCTTTGCTGAGAAGCTTCGTAGAGCTACAGCTGAAAATACAATATGAAACATGGTGTCCTTCCACTCTCACCCACTGCACTAGTTTGTAGGGCAATATAAAGACAGGTCAGGTCTGGCTCACTAACAGATAAGCTGTGTCTTCACCTGCCTTTTTCTAAAGTGTGGTTTGAGCTTCTACATCACTTTTAAAAAGGCTGATGTAACTCTATATGTCAAGAGATACAAAAAAATATATTTTCCATAAATGCTACAGTGTGGTGACGAAAAGGTTTTATGCAGATTACAGTGATGTTTGCACGATATTTCCGAAAACCAGAGACGAGGCGACTTTCATATGTTGGTATGGGATCTTGCAGGAGAGACAACGCATTTTATAGGTCGGATGCTCCAAACCAAACCCAAAGTTGGGTTGGCTATACCGAAAGAGTAAGCAAGAGTCTGTTTCTGCAAACCGATGTTTACGATTTTATGAAGGGACTGGGAACCTTTGGGAAATGCATGGATAACTACTATACACAGAGGTCTGTGTTTAGACAAGGTTAAATATAGGTGTAAACTCAAAAAGATGTCTTTGCACCAACCCAAATTTTCTTGTATTAAACATTTCTGCCTAATTCTGTCAAATTATTTGAGTCAAGATGTATTTTCAGTATGCCTTTAAGTTAAAGGGTAAAAAAGTTAGGTTGCTTTCATAACAGCTATGTGCTGCCCCTTCCATTTTTAGGAGAACATCTCACCTGTGTTCTCATCTGTGAACATGTATCTTAGGAAGAAAAGTATGGTTTGGGTACAAGAACTAAGAGTAATTCTTAATTTCCTACTGATCTGTAATCAAGCACAATATATACAAACACTTGGTCTGAACCTCCTGTGACATTGAATAAGATTGTGATTGTGAGACATCACTTTAAAAAAAAAAAAGTCAGTTTTTTTACATGGTTAATTTGGGTTTTAAAGAACATATTGACAGAAGAAATTGTATTGCTCTGTCTGGTAAAAGGTAGGGACTGGAGTACCTCCAATTAATAACTGACCTCAGAGATTTCAGGGAATTTTCTGCTTTACCTGCTAAAAGTTAGTCACAAACAATGAACTGGGAAACTTGAAGCTCTATCACAATGTGAGAGATGGAAAACAAAATACTCACTTCCAGAGCTGTTCAGTGCCCAGTGATGGCAGAGGCTCTTTACTGCTTTTGAAGAGGTCTTCAACATTAGCTGTGTAAGTAATGACCTTACAGAGGGTACAAACCTGCAGAAGAAAAAGTCTGGAAAAGAAAGCTTAGAAAGAGGAATCGTGGGATGGGGCTGCTGTTTCCTGTCCGATGCTGTCCAAGAAACTGTGAATTGGATGCCAGTCCTGCAAGCTCCTGAGTGAAGCTGAGAAGTGTGCGAAGCGACTGGCTTCAGACTTTGATTTAGGGTCTGAAGTGTCAAGATAATGAGCATTTTGCTGAAGATCCCCAATAGTTTTTACTGACCTCTCCTGTACTCAAAATCCTGAAGAATACTGCTCCCAGAGCTCTGAGTGACTAAATCCTCTTCATCGCAAATGTTGCTCGTTGCTGTCATCTAGGCCTGTTCAAACCCCTTGTGCCATGTTTTTTTCACTAGTGTTGCACACGTGCTGGGCTTAATATACTGTAGGGTACAGGTGCTGGCGCTGTGCTCTTGCAAGCTAGTGTGTTGGCCATCTTGTTGTCCCATCATGGATTCTCACCTCATCCTGCTCAATCACTGCATCCTTCGGCTGTTACTTTAACTCCCAGCCACCTGCTCACTCTCCTTCCTTGCCCCCGGCTGCATCAGCTCTTTGTCTCCATTAGTCATTCAGACTCGGACCTGAGTCTTTCTATGTTTCTTTTCCAGGTCCTTTGCGCATACTGAAGATGCAACTTAGAAGAGCATCATTGACGTTCACAGCTTCCATGCACATCCTTTCCTGATATTTGTCTTGCACATCCAGTCACCTGCCAGATGCAGCTCGTGCAACTGCTCCCTCCCTGATGGATGCCTTTCCTTCTTCATTGCTTTAACCTGACTCAGCTGCAAAGGCATGCTGCAAAGCAGCCGGTTGGCTTTTTTCTCCTTTGCGTTTAGCAAACCCTGGATCAACTCTCCTAATCCCTACAAAGGTTACATCCGTTACCCTTTTCCCACAAAGCACTGCTCCTTCCTGACCTCTCACTTTCTACATTCCCCTCTATGACAAGCACCTCATCTTGTTAACAGCTTTAAGCAAAAATAGTCTTTTTGCCTTGGGGAAAAAAATAATCAAACCAAACCTGGAGAAAAAATTGCAGACAGCTCTGTTTGAAACATTTTCATGCTAGAAAATCATGAATTTACATTTCCATTCCTGGCATATTTCCTTCAATCTTTGCAGCATTTCAGCTTATCTGCCTGTCAGCTCTTTTGAAGATGCTTTATCTTCAGCTTTGACTTAGCATCACCAAGACTGAGCTCTTCTGCTTCTCTTCTGTACTCTGACTCTACTTTGACTGCTGTTGCTGGTTACACGGACCAAGACTATTATCATTCCAGTGATCTTAGACCTATTAACCTGCCATTTCGTCCCTCCAAGATAGTGGCCAAACCCATCTTTCTTTTGGTACTAAAACAAGGATAAGTCTCATCTAAACCTTTGTAGTCTGCTGCACCTCTTTCTTTGAGGCTTTTTTTTCCCCTTAAACTTACATTATCTCTCTTTGATACGCACAGAAAAGCAGCCCTATTCATGCCCGTTACTCCAAGCACTCAGTCTTGCTCATTCCTCCTCTCTTACGCCTGCCCGTTGCTCTCACCTTTAGTTCTACCAAGCAGCTGCTTTGCCTCCTACCTGTCACCAGCCTGCACCCTGTTCCTGGTTATTAGCTTGTATGGACACCACCTTTTCTTTTTAACACAGTGGCCTTATCTGTAAGGTGCTCTTATTCGTTAGCCATTTCTTCAAAAGCCACCTCTGCTGTAGAAACAGCTGGTGAGAACATCCTGGAGTCATAGTGGGCACATAAGGTTTTAATACTATTAGGAGAAAGGAGAGGAGCAGGAAGGTATGCAGATGCCTACAATGAGAGCAGGCACACATCTTTTTGGTTTTATAATTTTTGTTTTCCAGCTTCTGTGTCTTGCCTGAATTATTTGACTATAATCTTTCTGGGGCAGGAATGCTCTGCCTTGAGCTGTATGCAGCACCACCTCTGTGGGCTCCTAATCTCAGTCAAAGCCTCTGTGTGTCACTGCAGCAAACTCACTGGCTCATACCGCCATTCACAGTGGTGTGCATTCTGGAAATCCTCTGTGTTTGCATCCATTCTTCTCACCCTCTTTCCCATACTTAATGACATATCTTTCTCAGGCAAGCGCAAGATGAAGGGCTCCGTTAAATACATCAACCTGCAAAAAGCCTATGTGTAAGATATGTATGTCACATATGTTTTGTGGAACTTTCACAGTCATGATGTTCATCTTAATTTATTGATATATTTTTCCCCAGGAAAACAGGAGCTCCAGGGTAGAGATGGGCTCTGGCAGCTGTAAGGAATGATTACTTTCCAGTTTGGCTAATGATATAATCCACTGTGGTTGCAAGTCTCGCTTTCCTCTTTAGATGATGTCAACATTTCCATGAGCTACATGCGTTGTATTCATAAGTGGTACTTAGAAATATGTGTTCTGTAATCTCCTCCTTACGCCTGACACTTTACACATGTGTTTATCTACAAGGAGTGGTGACATTAGCTTGCTAATTTTGCCAGTGTACTGCACCAGTGAGGGTGTGAGAGACTCAGAAGGATATTTAAACTGGCAAAGAGAGAATTATTGACATTAGCTATGAGTACTTTATAAGACCCTGTTTTGGAATGTCATTTGTTAGAAAATCTTTGCTGCTGAAAGTCATCCATCATTCTCAGATGGACCTGCAAGCCTTACAGAAACCTCTCTTCCCAAATCCCAGTCATTGCCAGTGGCCAAAAGTACTCGCCTATTGACATTTGCAAATTAGATATACAGATATTATTCCCTGAGAAGTGAAGTGTGCAAATGGTATGATAAGATATGGTTTTCTTGGCTGCTGAATGGACTTCAAGGGAGAAAAAAATGCTTGTTTGCCAGAACTCCACCTACATGCCCCTGTGTATCCATGGAACTCAGGTTTTCTTTATTAACTAGACTGTATGCACAATATTCACATGGTGAAGATCCACAGCAAGAGCTCATACTGCCCATGTAAGTGTTTTTTTAAAGAATCAAGCTCTTACCTCTCAAAATTACATTCATATGGCATTGTTCAATATGTATGGCTGACTACTATAGAAAGCAGCAACAAAGGGGTACAATGCACTAATTTTATCCCACTTTGACTTTGAAAATATAATCGGTACTTACAAAAATTGTAAATACTACAGAATCATGCTAGTAGGATTACTCTAAAATGGAAGTGCTAATACATCAAGCAAAATAGCTTTGCTAGTCTTAACTGGCTCCTATTATCACCATTATCAGAGAAGATATACCTCTGGCAACAAAAATGTGCTGGAACACAAATGAGTATATGCAAGAGAGCCAAGATTTAAGGAGGTGTTTCTTTTTATCTTACAATGAACTTTGTTCTTTTGAGTGCCACAGTTAGAGTAATAAGTGCAAGCTCTTACGTCCAGTGGCCAACTCTCATCTAGCTAATGAAATTGTATCCTGATAAAATGCACATAACTACCCATTTTGGCAGTACACTATTCCTCTCTGCATTAGATGACAAAATAAAATCACTCGATGCATTATGTATTCATAATATTACCTATTAAGTGCCTATTGTAAATAAGTTTTTAGATTAACAAGCACAGCATATAAAGTATGTTTATAAAGTAATCCTTCAATCAGTCAGTCAGAATCATGACAGGGTTGTTTTTTTCCATATGAAAGACAAAGCCTGAATAGAGGGGCTTTTCCCACAGTTTGTGCTACAGGATCTATTTTTGTATATCACTGTTCTGTATGTTAAGTTGCCTATCGTGAGAAACTGCAACAAGAACAGCATGGTGATTTGGACAAGTTTTGAGGGAAAAAGGGCTAAACAGCAATGTTTGATTTCAACTGAGTCGACGATGGCGTAAACACCACTGCCCAGTGGCCAGTGACAGTCCTGATCGTTTCTATTGTGTCCTTTTTTCAGCGGGTTATGTTTCAGACTGGTGCAGCCTGATCCTGCTCGCCAGAAAGTTGTGCACCCTCCATGAACGGGAGGTGGTGTGTCAGCACTGTGTCAGAGCATCCAGAGCCAGAACCTCACCTCAGGAATCCCATCAAATGTAATTGCACACAGCCAAAGCTTCCTGGACTCTGCAGGGATTCATCTCATCCTCATCAAGATGACACTGTGTCGACTTTGGGACTGTCACAGCAGCTCTTGTAGAGGCATGGCAGCCACAAAAGGCAAATGAAGGAAAAAGGTAACCTACACTCTCTACCTACCTTGAGGAGGGAATCTTTGCAAATGAAAGCAAGTGAATGCAGGCCTCACTTCTTTTCTGTAGCCCGGTATACATCAGGTCAGCAAGAGAGTTGTGGCTAGCCTCTCACTGCCTGCTGAAATAACGCTCTGCTTAAGCCTAACACCTTAGCACGGCAACAACGGATCTTAATGTCACTCTGTTCCCAGTGGACAAAAAGGCTAAATCTAGACATTGCCCCTTCTGTAAATACCTTCTGAAGTGCAATTTAGCTAGTTCCTAAGTTGTCTGGGATCACATATTTGTTTAGTTAAATACAAAGCGGGTTTGTGAAATGGGCCCTAGTCCTGGCAAGATCTGCTTCATACTCATGGAAATGACAGTAGCAGTGGAAGTGGTAGTAGAAGAAGGTAAGAAGTCATTCATCAGCAAGGTGGGTAAGATGAGACAACTGAAATGGTTGTATAGAGAAATACAGACAGATTCAGAGCTTTTTATACTCTGCCATGCAAGTTAGAGTATTAAGTAAGAATAAAAATTCTCAATTTATGTTGTTGAATTCAAGATCTTTTGTTACTGATGGAAAATAATCTAGTATTTGTTATGCAACAAGGTTGGAACTGCATAACTGAGACATGTTTAGGTGACATGGAAGGATTTGGTTTGGTATAATTAATACAATGTAAGAGTACAATGTGTGTGAGAGGGTTCTCCTGGCTTTGATGGGTGGATGAAGTCTTTGGCTTTCATCTCATTTAAAATGGAGTTGGTTACCAGCTCCAAAAAACAGTCTGCTAGAAGATGCTGATTAAGTGGGCAAGTCATGGAACAGTACTAGGGTGAGATGTATCTGCCAGACAGCATCTGTTTTGACAGTTCATGCTCAGTATTTAATGGAACACTGAGTTGTCCAAAACACCTTGGGGTAAAATAAATTGTTGCCAGCAGCCTGCTCTCTCACTAGTTTAGGACATCTTAATAATGATCTTTTGTCCTCAGCTGCAAGATGATTCCTAAACATGTCTTCCAAGGTTTTGTTGGCAGAAAGACAATCAGTAATTTATACAAGTGTTTACATTATTTACAACAATAGAGAGCACTGGCGATAGAATTACTGTGTGGAAACTAACTAGTTATATCATAAAGGCACAATTTGTCAAATAGGCAAATTAAAGTGCCTATACCCTCTACAAAATTCTGATGAGTGGATCTGTTAGGGTTGGTGGACATCTGGTTAATCCTAGCTGTCTTCACTTGGCTGCTGATGTGAATTCCTCACATTGCGAGGAAATGTCTTGTTAGCCGTTAGCTAAAACCGAAGAGATTTGACTGAGCTCTACGTACACATGGAAGGCAGCCAGCATGTTGTTTGGAGAACACATGCAAGTTGCTTCCTGAGCACTTCTTGGCTGTTGACTGTTCTTGGTGCTTTGGGTACAGGCAAAAACTCTATGCCATCACTGATAGGGTAGATTCATGCCTTTCTGGGTGAAGACCACCGAGTCTGTTCACTTTGAGACAAGCTCTTCAAATAGTTATCTGCTCCTTGCTTTAAAAGAGAGGTATTTGGTGCCTATTCTGGTAGTAAGTCACGAGTCACTAGAAATTTCTGTCTACTTTGGAGCTGGAATGTGAAAACATAAGTGTCAGAAGTGAGCAGAACATCTTGAACACTTTGATTCCTCAGTATTCCCTGAACTTTGTTTTTTAGGACGGTGATCTGGATCTATCCTAAGCGGCGCATTGCTTCCCTGCGCATCCATCTCACCTCTGCTGGTGAAGATCCACTGAAATACAGATAGATCTTACAGCTGTTTGCATTACTGAGGGTCATGAAGTGTTTCTGGGTGGAAGCGTACAGAATTGCATTTCTTTCTCTTCAACATCTAACAAAAGGTGATCTTGGATAAATAACTTCCCTTTCTTGAGATATTTTATATGTGTGGGATAGCACAGGTTCTATGTTTGTTCAAAATCTGTGCGAGCCCATTAGAAAAAGAAAAATGAAGAGAAAAACTTTCGATGTGCTGATCAATCTTTATCGTATGACTTTATTTCAGGTGTCCAAAGAGTGTGGCTGAGGATCTCTTCACACCCTAAAAAGTCTGGATTAGAGAAGAGTCATTCTGATAAATCTGGTGTAACAACCATAAATCAGGGGAAGCAATTGGAATGGCTGACTGCTGTTATATCATTCCACTTGACTGAGTGCATTTGTGTGTTTATTACTCGCGTTTGCAAGATGCAAGGACCCCACCAGGTTGAAAACATGAAATATTTTTCTATCATTCAATAAAGAATTCCTAGTGACATTTGCTTTAAAACGTTACTGATAGCTGAGTTTAGAGTTTAGAAATTTAATGGTGCAGCCATTTTCTAAGCAATATCACTAGAGATCTCTATAAAATATGGAGTCAAGATTGACAGTCTGATGGAATCAATCCTATTATCTTAATTATCACAGCCGCTTGCTAAATCTGTACTTGCTACTTATTACCTTGGTTAGTGTTAGTGAAACATTAGTATCTATGACATGCTTCAGGAAGGCAGCATGCTGTAAATATACTTTGGTTATATTTGATAACCAGGAGTCCTCAGGCACAAAATTGGCACAGAAATCCTAAAATTCAAATCAGGATTTGGGATTTTTTGTTCCAATTCACGTATGACCTTTAAATAAGTGCTCTCCAGGCCATGTGTAATAGCCATTAGCCCATAAATGATTGAGTGTTTAAAACCTATAAGGATTTGAAAACACTCAGCACCTTTTAGAGTATGCTCAGCCCGTAGCTGAATCGGATTATAGAAGTAGGAAAAGACATGTCTTCTTTATTTCATGGTTCCTTGGGAATATCGCTTTCCCCAGAAATCTCATTGCAGCTTACCAAAACTGGGGATGGAGTCAGGTAATTCAATAACTTAAATTAAGAGTTATTTGATCTAGTCTGTCCTTTCAAGACACACATTTTTATTTGGTGTAAAAGGAAAAGCTGTACAGCCAACCTAGATAAATATTGAGTCTTTAAGGTTCTTCTGAGCACCCTCTTCCAAGAACTGGCTGTCAGAGGTGTTCAGCACAAGCCAAGATCACATCTCATATTTACAGAAAAAAGATGGTACTTACGAAATGACACACATGTGCATGAAATTTAACAAGTCTCCAATTTGCAATACATAAAACAAAAAACCCCACCTGACAGATTTTTGATTTTTATAGAGTAAAATAAATAATTTTATGCACAGCAGAATCTGTTAATATGGCCAACTGTATCTGACTTACTGAGTTTACAAATATATATGCATATATGTGAAGAAGGTCCTTGTAAATATCCATTGTATTATCTTGGAATTATTGGCCAGGTGGAAGGTTTACAGTAGAACACAAAATCATCTTCTTGTCTGAATTACTGTCACCATGGAACAAATTGGAAAAAAAATTATTTTGTGTCAGCCAGTCGCACCCCACTGCACACATGGATGTCTCCTAAAGCCATCAAGATAGTATCTGAGCATGTAATCATAGCTGGAACAGTAAGGAATTCTCTTTTTCTGCAACAACCAAACAGCACATTGAGCCCACAAAGACACGACCAACATTGTCATTCTCAGCCAAAGTTAGAAACATGATTTCTGCCTTATGGCCTTTGAGATATGTTGGGGTTTTTTTGTCAAATGTGCAGGCAGGAAATTTTGGAGACAACCTTAGCATACTAAATAACTTGTGTGGCTAAGGTTAGAACTGCAATCTTTGCAAGTCACTAGGAATTCCAAACCAGAAACAAAGTAAGCTTAAATTACGTTGAAGTATTTCTAGGTCTATATAACTCTTCACCCTCTGCTTTTTTTCAAAATCTTCTTCCTATGCTGAGAACTACGGATTTAATCATTCTTAATGTATTTACTATACTAAAAAGACTTAATTGCTTCAACCAAGTTATCCGACTATATATATATTTTATTCAGAATTCACTGTATGATTCTTGTATAAACATATCAGCTATAAAACTTGTGTTTCTGACAGTAAAGCTCTGTTTCAACGAAAGCAAAGTGACTTTCTTTTGAGGGCCTTATCTTGTGAGATACTGAATGCTCCAAGCACCATAAAATCTGGAATCGGTGCTCAGCGCCACTCAGAAAGTGCACAGTTGTCGGCAGCATCCTTGGTTCAAAGCTGCATGAATTTAAAGGGAAAGAGCTCCCAGTGACTCCACTGAGCTTCAAATTGGACCCAGGCTCCTTGCGGGTGATCCAATGAGGTAATGTGCTACTTGCGAACCACCAGAAGTATAAGCCCTTACTGTAGCTGCAGTTTCTCAGATGGAGAAAGTAGCCAAAGAGGGATCCTCAGTTGTAAGGAACGTCATTTGGGGTCAGTTTACGAATTTTCAGTGACCTGCAAAGCTTTTCATTTTAATGTCAATTACCCATCAGGAATATACTAGGAAAAAGAATGGTAACGTGCAAAATACTCATTTTCCATCCCTTTTAATGCTCAGAGTTAAATATACGCTCTAGTGATATCTGGGAAAGGGTTTTTTACAAACTAGTCTGGACTGCTCAGAAACCCATGAAGCCTTCTTACCTGCACCGCATGCTGATCCTGAGACACAGCAAGAAACTGTGCTCTCCAAACTGGTTGTGTGGGTGGTGATGTTTGCGAAAGAAGTTTTCCCCCTGAAATTTTCTAGTTCATGTGGATTCCACTTGTCCTTGTCCTGAAGAGGTGCTGGTGTCCTAGCAGGGTATTTTTTCATGTGCATCTTGTAAACATTTTTCATAGATAGCTCTGAAAATAAATACGGTGACTTGAAATGGCAAGATGGCTTTGCCCAAGGAATATTTGGGTTTTTTACCCTTCCACCAGCAGCTTTCTGTTACCCCAAAGCACCAAAGCCACTGTACATTTTGGGTTGGGAATAATTTTTTTTTTAATTGAAGAAATTTGTCATTTTGGTAAATTTTCTTTTAAAAAAAAGCAAACACAGCTAGGAGATATAAATATGCCTTTGATTTCACCACATTTTCTTGCTTATAGATCTAACTAATGTAAAGTGCTGTGGTTTAGTTCTTCTGCTTTTAAAGGTAAGCTGAACATATTCTACATTGCAAGAAGTCTATGGATACTTACTTCTGACCGTGGAACAAATCAATACATTTGTTTTCTAAATGGTCATTTTCCAGACGGCATATTAAAGTGCAATTTGTCCAGTTTACAAAAACACTATATCATTTCTGTGTTTAGCATGATGTTCATGGATGGATGACTCTTCTTTAACAAAATATAGTATTTACCGTACATGCAACGGATTTTCTACACTGCCTGGTTGCCAGTAACTAAGAAGATGAACTGTGAACAATTCTAATGGATTCTAGTCTATTAGTACGCTGTAGTTTTATTTCACAATAAACTGGCTGGAAGCACAGGGAAAGAGCATTACTTTGTTGATATGAGTGACCTCTTGCAGCCCAGAACCTGGGCCTTATCTGTTCTGGGCATTTATGAAGCTGAATGAACTATTTGCCACTAGTGTTTAAATGTGATTCTTGCTAAACGGATTCAGGGCCAGATTTTCAAAACCGTGTTGCTAGGAACGTTGCTGTCTAGCCAAAGGGAGAGGGGAAAGTAGCTGCACTGGCTCGCCGACAAGACGGGAACCAGAAAGCGGTTTGACTGTTTTGATGCATGAGTGGTATTTCTAGTAACGAAATCACCCACCAACAAAAGCAGTTGGCTGCAACGGTCCGCTACAGCCTACCACTAGTGTTGGAATTATTTTGCCATTAATGCAGACAGAAGCAAGTGTGACTTAACACTTACACCAAGACATAGACTAGATTCACATCACTCTAAATATGCTGAACGTAGCATCATGCAGACCAAAATTATTCTTTGGTGCAATCCTCTGCTTACAAATTAGCACAACTACTTCTGAGACCAGTAGGCCACAGCAGTGGAGACACAATGCATCCAGACATTGGTATTGTAGGCAGAGCTCCAAAGTCCAGTTTCCTTCAGGGAACAGTTGCACAAAAATTTTCCTACTCCCTTTGTACTGGTAAATTACTTGGATTTGATCAATGTATCTGAGTCATTAGTAACTGTCATCTTGACTTTAATGGCTTTAATAAACTATTAAAACACTTTAATATAAGTGGTTTTAATTACAAACAAGGGGTTGGATATATTTTGGGGTCTCTTCCCACAAATATTGAGAAACAGAACATCGTGTAGATCAAAGAACGGAAACCACAGGGTTATGCAAAATCTGCAGTGGTCCCTGTCCTCTGCTTTCCTAGCAAATTATTTCTGAGATGCTAGATACTTTAATTTGTGCACTAGAAGTGACACCCCATCCCCCCAGGTAGAGAGAAAGGTACCTTAGAGAGCTAGTGAATTATGCACAGTTTTTAGAAGGACCATATATGCATTGTGTATTCATGAAAAGACTTTAGGTTTGCACAAGATTTTTTTCTTTTGTGATACAATTATTGATTCATTAGCTTCTCACATTTTTCGCCACAGACACATGGAATTGGACCAGTCTGGGTGAGCAAAGTTGTGCAACCTTATAAAAACCGCAAAACTGAAGGTCATGTGAAGTAGTGCTGCCAAAAGCAACACACTGAGCAGCAGAGAGTCCGTAGTAATTTAATTAGCTGCTTACAGCAGTCATAGCATGAAAAGCCAGCTGTGTAACTGCAGTCTTCACCATTTCCAGCAGAACTGCAACACCAAAACACACCCTAATATATTCTTCAGGATTGTGAAGTCTAAGGGGCATTCATTTGCCTTTAGTAACATGAATAGCAAACTGCACAGAGGATGGACAGATGACCACATGTTTGTTATATTACATACACTTGTGATGTTGGATTAAAAAAAAGAAATAGAGATGTGGACATAATGTAGGCTTTTCACTGCTGTGGAAATGGATATCACAAAATAACTTTGGACTTCCATCCCATAGAAGTGTTTTTGCAAGGTTTTTGAACATAGACGCGTTCCCCATAGTGAGGAGGTGGGAAAGCAAGTGATCATCATTGCAAGAGCTGAGGCAGGGAGGTAATATCCCTTGTAGCAGAAGCAGAAATGGAGGCACAGAGGGGACACACTCGCAGTGCCTCACAGCAGTTCCTGGGTAGCCTGAGGTTCCTTCCCGTCCTTGCTTCTTAACACTATGACCTTAAGAACCGAAGAGGGTTGTTGTGGGTATGCTGCTACTGTGGGATATATGACAACAACAAACATCTCTAGGAAGAGAAGGAGTTTTGACTTTTCCCCGGAAAAACTACCAGACTGGTTTCCACTTCTTCACAACAGCACTCTCATGTGAGCTCCGGCCCAGGCCCAAACTGACCTTGGGCTAAACACACAACTTGCATGGTTTGCCCTTGTCCTTTGGTTACTTCTTAGTAGTAAAATGAATATTGCCCATCACAGCCCTGCAGACACCCTTGCGTACTGGCGAGCTGGAACTGTCACCACAGACCATGAGTGATTCATGAGTGCGCAGCTCATTTTTGGAACTAATTAATTATGTCATGGAAAGGAGATTTATTCTTCCCCTACCTTCCAGCCCCCACCTTCCCCAATCCTTGCTAATCTTGCTTTCTGGATAACAGGGGGAAAACGAGGAAGGTGTTTAGTAGTCTCAGTTGTCTCTGTGATTCAAATCACAGATTGAAGCCAGACAGCAAAACAAGTGCAGATCCGACAAAGACTGCCTACTCTGCTTGTGCTTTCTCTGCAAGAATCAGTTTCAAATATTAGCTGGAATTTTTTTTTTCTGTTGCAATTAACTAAGAAAAATATTTCAAAGCTGCATAATTAAAGGCCAGCATTTTGTTAGGGTTTAAAATAGTCTTTATGAAATCCACTCCTGCCACTGGTAATTACAATGTACATCTTAATATACCTCTGCTAGGCCTGAGCTGGAGATAACAGTCCTGTGTGTATTGCATTTGGCTTGTGCATAGAAGGTAAAATCCTTTATCTTATCTCAATCTCCACACAACAACCAGCCTCTCTTCCAATTCAGCCCTAATCTTCTTAGTAAATAATACTGATATTTTTCACCATAACAAAAATGGAGCTGCCAGATTCAGACTGATAACACCTCTCATTTACACACCATTCTCTGTCAAAATCTGCCTGATTTTTCTTAATCTCTTTAACTCATCAAAAAATACTTTTTTACATTCAGCCATGGTAAGTTCCTTGCTACCAAATAATATTCTTGTAAATAAATCCATTGACTACAGCTGTCTCTTTGGATAGATATTGGAACTGCTCTCTTTCCTGGCTTGTTTCCTTGAATGATGACAAATTATTGTTGTCCAATTTAATTTTGCTGTGAAGTTTGGTATTCTAACAAAATGACCTAAAAGGAGTGTTTAACTGAGAGCATGCCCAAAAGGCATCTTTTTTTTTTTTCCATAGGATGTCATCTCAGTTCAGTTCTCCTGAGAATGCTGTCTTTGCACTCCCACCCTTTCCTTTGCAATGGCTTATCTTTAAAACAAGGGAAATGATAACCTAAGTCCTTGGATTTTTATAGCCTATTAATTATCTCTGTATGATTTCTTAAATTGCAAAAAAATACTACCGAGAGAATGGCAGGAAAAAAAGCTGGAGAGCGGGATTTCTGCTTCCAGAGACTGAATGGAAATATAATACTTAAATGTGACTGGTTTATTTCAGCAGCAACCTGCCCTCTGAGTGACACAGACAGTTGGGGTACCTGTCCTGAAACGGCAAACCATCCAGGTAAGAAAACACTAGACTCAGTCATTTTACACCAAGCCTGTTTTCATCCACTGCCATGTGACAGACTGAGGGATGCATCACACCAGCAATTTTTATGTCATACTTCTCATGTCAGAGAAAATAATCTGAAAACTTATAGCAGAATATGGCCCAGAATTGCCAGGTGTTACAGCTGGGAGGAATAGGTATTTGTCTTCTGTAGAGCCTGTGGACCTGAAACACTAGTTCTATTCCCAGGTAGAATTCTGCAGGATACATTTCGAAGTATGGCAGAAGAGGGTTTGTTTCACTAACTTTATGGGGGCTTTTTCAGGGTCATTTTTACAACACTCTTTCTTTCTTATTAAAGTTTGCAGAACTTCTTTCAGAAATAAGGCTACAGATGTTCATTACAAAGTAATAAGATCATACTTCAAGGCTTGAAACCTTGCTGACATGCTTCCAAGGTGCTAGTCAAGCTCTTTTAATAGTGAATCACCTACAGCAGCACTATCCATGTCAGGATTATGCAAAAGATGAAGCATATTGTTTAGATAATCCATCATCTTTGTCGCACCCTCACAAAGGTAAGAGCTTGTAATAGGAGTGAGTACAAAACTGTCACCTCGTAAGGCAGGTGGGGGATGAGATGGGTGGTTGGCATGAGGTGTGGGGTGTTGGTCTCAGCTGATAGATGACCGCTGGTGGGATTCCAAAGAAGGTCCATGACTCTTGTACACTGGCACTGTGTTTAGCCCACACTAGGACCTTTCCTGCGCCTAGGGCTGTGTTGGCCTTCTTGCAGTGCTCTGCACTAGGAATAGCGAGCATAGCTGAGAAACAGGGCAAACGCGTTTGGAACCAAAGGCAGAACATGATTGCCGGTGCTATTATTGCTAGTACAGCTACAGCTACTACTACCATTGCTGTTGTTTCTGCTACTCATTCAATCACAAACGTGTGCTAGAGGGCCGGGGTTTCCTTATTAGGAGGCACTATACAAAACTGGGACAAACAGAAGATCCCTGCCTGGTGGGCTAACATTTAAGTCAAAACTTTATATACGCTAATGTGACAAGTTCCCTGAAAGATGTATGTAGCTCCCTGTGGTCTGACCAATTGTCAGCACTGACTACTGTTAACATCCATCACAGAGGAGACACGAAAGGCCAGAGTCTTCCTATAGACTCGAAGAAGAAAGCATCTGTCTTGAACATGAGTTTAGGTAAATGGGGTTTTTTCCTAATGATAGCCTTGGTATTTATATGTATCCTGAACAGAACACTTTGTTGGTTTACTCTCTATTTTCCTTCTCATTTTGGTGAGCCCTCCTCTGCACTGGGTCCAGTTTGAATTCATCTTGCCTGAGACTGTGTAACAGGGTTGTATCAGTGCTTATGGTGGGATCTTACCAGAGACTTTTGTAAAGGAGCTAGTCCTCCTCTATTCATCTAAAATACACCTCCTGATGCATCCCTCAGGTGCCCTTTTTTACTGCAGTATCTCACTGGTCGCTCCCAGCTGTGCTGTGACTGATAACTAACCTAGGGTCTCCCTCTAGCTCAGTCTTTTCTAACTGATTCTTAATTTTTGTTATTAGTTTCCAAATGCATTATCTTCATTTGGGGTTAACTGACTAGCTTCATTATCTTCAAAATACTGCTTCTCATCCCGTTCCTATTACACCTGTCCTTACTGTCATCCCGCCTTCTTCTGCTTGATATCATTCTCTCCTGTGTATTTATAGTGCCAACTTATGTGGTATCACCACATTCTTAATATTTGTGTCAAGGTCTTAAATGAAATAAGAAGAAGATCAGCCCCAAGACTGATCTATAAAGAATTCCACTGCTACCTGGTAACCCTCCCGATATTTTTCCTTTCAACGCTATCTTTTGCTGTCGTTCCTTAAGACAGTCTTTTACCTATCTTTCAAATTCCTCCACTAATCCCTATCTTCTCCAGCTTAACAAATAATTTCCCATGTGGCATCATACCATATGCTTTACCAAAGTCTAGATAGATGAGATCGACTCCATTTCCTTTGTCTAGAAAATCAGCTATCTTATCAAAGGAAGCTATTAAGTTAGTCTGCCTAGATCTCCCTTCTTTTATTATATTTCCTACTGCACTGTGTCCAATATTTCCTTCACCTCCATGTCTTCATTTATCTGTTCCTTCAAAACCTGTTCTAAAACACTGCGTACTTTAGAGGTTAGGTTAATGAATCAATATTTGCCAAAATTTTCTTTTTTTTCCCTCTCATTTAGTGTGCTTTCTGTTCTGAAATCACGTGGCACTATCTTTGCCATTATTCATCTAGGTTTTATTCCCCCCCTTTCAGCTTGAAAGACAATTTTTCTCAAGATTTTAGTTGCTTTGACTTCAAGAAATCCTAGGTCTATTTCTAATTCAAGTATCTGAGTTCATCATTGCACATGAGCTTAGTAACCAATTGCAGTAGTTCATTAATGTTTGTTCTCTAGTAATAAATAAAATATTAGTTGCAACTTTTTCAAAGGTCTGTCATTTAATTGAAACTGCTTAAATCATCACCCATTTTTATCTTTCACAACCAGATTTTCCATTGGCCTGTAATGGTTGTGACAGTGGGTGCTGGAGCCTTGCATTGAGATGGAGAGGTATTTTTTTGCTTCATCCTTCATGAGTGATATCAAGTGGATCCACATAACTTCAGCTGAGAAATACAAGAACAGCGGGGGTCTGATTGGGAAGGAAAGGGAGCCTGGGTTTCAGACGGGATGCTTTGATAAGAAAACTGAAGAAAATTGAAGTTGGGGAGAACATTTTCAAGTTGATACTTCATGCAATTGTTTCAGATTTTATCCAAAGCAAGGCAGAAATGTAATGTACTGAACACCCGCTCTGGTGGACGCTCATCTTTACAGCAGGCAAAAAGGAAGGTATTATGAAATAGGTGACAGAAAATCAGGACTAACTCTGAGGTCTCAAATCACCTTACTTCTTTCTCTGACTTGGAAATTGCACATAAACTATCCTGGTTCAAACGTGTGTGCAACTGTGTGCTCTTCTCTCACCCAGCATTCTCACAGTTTCTTTCCATTCAAATGTTTGTGGAAGGTAGCGGAAGGGGGGAACAGACATCACGCCTTGTATAAGCATACGCTTACTAATATTTCTTCTTTTTTTTACTTCTTTTTTTCAGCTATTCTTTTTGCTTAGTTTTATTGATCTCCTAGCCCCCAGCAAGCTGTTAATCAAAAACTGTGAACCCCACGTCCCATCAGATGGTGAATGAGGTTTAACTGGTATCCGGTCAGGGACATATACTGCAAAAGCAAAAGGATTGCAAGACGGTGCCCTCTGTGCTTTTTTAAACTTCTCCGTATTGCCAAAATTAACTGGCCCATATCTGACATATGCCTGTTTCAACTGTGTGTGTGGAAGTATTCCCCCTTGTACGGCTAGTGAGCTGATTTATGGAATAGTTTTAGCAATTTGGGTTTAAAGCACATTCGCAGTACTGACAGAAACGTGGGTGCTGAAAAGTTCACTTCCTGACCAATATTTAAGTACCAAATAGTGTCCCTGATTATCCTGGCCCTGCATTTTTGCAGGGACTTTGCCAGATGTCAAAGAAGACGTTTACAAGTGAGCACGCAGCTTTTGCATACACTTTCCGAACTTTGAAGTTTCTGCTGCCTTCCCGCTGAGCAGAACACATTCAAGTTCAAGGGGGATATAGAATTGTTATTTAAATCTTACAGTCAAATTAGACCCTAGAGACATGATTGTATAGCGTTATTGTCTCAGTCCCCATGAAGTTAAGTGTTCTCATATCAAATATGATGTGTTTCAGCTTACCACCTACTGCACAAGTATTCATCTTGTTGTTAAAAGATATCAGGCAAAGTGGCGTTTTATTTATTTTTACACGTGTCAGTTATTTTTAGTGGTAATGCTAGTGTGGCACTACCGCCTTTTGCTGCAAGTCATGGGAACATGAAGCTGCTACCTAAAGTTCTCGGCCATGTTACTGATAAAAAAATCCTCCAGGCTATTCTTAAAGATCAGGATTGTATTTTTCGTTGTGTCTTGAAGAAGGGTATTTTCTCCACAAAGTGCTGCTCTCGGGAGAAGTGGGCTTTCCGAACATGAGTTTTGGTGGTGGCCCAGAGGCGCAGGTGTTGCTGAGGCAGCAGAGCCGCGTCGCTGTGAGCTTGGCGGGCAGGGACCACTGGCCCCACGCCCGGAGGGCTGCTGCTGTCTGGGGGTCTGGGACACAGGGACCTCTGCCAGCCAAGAGGGACAGGACTTCATGTCACAGGCTGGCCAGGACTTTTAAGGAACTACCTCTTTGAGAAGTCGTGGTTCTGCTGAAACCAAATTGCACAGCAAACATTCAACTTGATTTCACCTGAATTTTCTTTTGAAAGAAAACTGAGGAGAAAATGTCAAAATAATCCATTTCAACATTGTTGGGGTTTCATTTTTCACTTGAAATGATTTTTCACTTTTGTATTATATTTTTCTAATACAATAGATTATATATTACAGCACAAAATAAAACATTAACATCAAAATGGGAAATTATGAATGACCTTGAGTGTTTTTTAAATAGTTCTTTGTGAGACATTTTGAAATATACGTGGTTTATTCCTGGCACAGAATGAAACTCTTGTCACCAGAGCTCCTTCTGCACAGCCTCAGAGTAAGTCTGGAGCCGATTTGGGAAGTAAGGAATGAACTGGCCTACTTGTCTCTCTGGCTAGCTCAGAAACACATTTCTGAAAATGGTTTCTTACATATTCTGCGATTTCTAAGAGGACTTGATCTATAGTCCTCGAAAGTCACCAGAAAACTTTTACTGGCTGGAGTTTGGGCTGTAGACACAGAACTTCTGTAGACTTTTATAATGTTACTGCCATTATTCGTCCCTTTCTTTAGCAGGGTGAGAGGTGATACAGGAGACACTGTGGAAGGCGTTTGCAGGGAGGCATTACTGGAAGGTGAGATGAGGGCCCTTCTGATCTGAACATTAATTACAAATAAAATCCAGACTTCCTAGTCTCCCTGAGCCATTAAAGCAGTATACAGTTGTGACTGAAGAACTCTTTTTTCCTTAATTTTTTTGTAGTGATTTACCAAAGATGTATGTTGCATTACTACTTTATCGCACACCTGTATAAATTATGCTGTTGGGTAGACAATGTTTTTTAAAACAGCCTAGCTGTCAATTGCTTGTGTAATGGCACATTTTGCGATACTATCAGATGACATATAACTTGTTAAATTACATTGAAAAAATATTGGAGAGAATTACACTATAATTACATGACAATAATAATGAGACCAATATTAGCTGCTGCCATCAATTATGTAAGACTGAGTGTTTATTCTATATTTTTCCAAAAGCCTTGCCTATGTTTGGAAAGACATTTCATTCAAAACCCTGCTGGTGCTTTTAACATTCAAAAAGATGTTAACCTCTTCACATTCAGGTGTTTATGCCATGCTCAGAGGAGAACTTCTGAGCGCAAGAAGTTTGCTAAAACTCTGTGAGGTTCTTTTGAAGACAGTTTATTAGTCATCTAAATATGATGCATTTTTGTTCACTCTTTTTGTTTGTTTGTTTTATATCTAGGTCATCAACAAGTTTTTTAAAAAAATCAGGCCTGATCAACTGAGAAAATTGCATTCACTTCCACGTAAATGTTTTGTTGCCTATCGAATATTGTTGCATTTTCAACAGATGATCTGATTCTGTTTTCAGTTGCATCGGAGTAGCACCCCTAGGAACCGGATCAGAACAGGACCCCTGTATGCGCTGCACGCATGGCCAGGAACCCATCCTTTGCAGATCTGTTGAAGTCCTTTGGAGGAGCCATTGAATAGGTGCGCAGAGGAGATCGGGTGATAATCTTTCGGATTTGCATTTTCAACAGGGTCGCTCATCGCAGGCTCTTAAGGAACTAAGCTGACATGAAATAAGAGGTAGAAGAGTAACTTTGTCCTCTTATGAGTGAAGGGTAGAAACAAAGTGTAGGAAAGACTGGGAAATTTTCTACATAGAATAATATTTCTAGTGATATCTCACAGAGACTTATTGGTAAATTATTACATGTTTGTAAATTATTGTTATAGTTTCTAAATTACGTTATTACATGTTTGTAAATTATTTATAAAAGGTCTAGATACTAAGGTGGCAAAGCACATTGTTGGTGTGAGTTCTTCAGGAACGTAAAAACAAACAGCATGTGAGGATCTTCAGGAGGAGATCAAGATACTGAGTGTCTGAGCAATAAAATGCTGTAGGGAAGTTGGTATTAAAAAATATAAAGTGATGTGCATGGAATTCAAAACCAGTCCTGACTTCACATATAACATGATGATGATTCAGCTGCTCAGTAAACCTCTGTGTACAAGCATCCTTAGTACCATGTGCAGTTTTGATCCCCCCAGCTCATCCCTCTCCAGTCTCAGGAAAGAACAAGATGAAAGGAGAGTGGAGGGGAGATTTCACAGAATCACAGAATCACAGAATAGTAGGGGTTGGAAGGGACCTCTGTGGGTCATCTAGTCCAACCCTCCTGCCGAAGCAGGGTCACCTACAGC
>Ga0065711_1027441_pt1 | contig 49465 bp, 18 predicted proteins | sample Hoacrofraction12_FD_59098 | JGI IMG/M metagenome (GOLD analysis project Ga0065711, IMG submission 59098) | Hoatzin crop microbial communities from Cojedes, Venezuela - Epithelial fraction 12 v2 (version 2) | ecosystem: Host-associated > Birds > Digestive system > Esophagus > Crop | place... | reverse complement strand
TTTTTTTTTTTTTTTTTTTTTAATTATCAAAGTTGCTTTATACATTCCTCATCTCTCTTTTCACATTAGGATGTTGCTCATTTGCTGAGAGACACTGCACCTGTGGAAACAAGCACAAAATTAAATGTGCAGCCCCCCTGCAGTACAGATATCTCTCCACTCTCTAGGGTGATGGAAACTGTGATGTTCTTGATAACGGAAAAGCCTTAACAACGCGAGTTCAGGGAGTGTTGTGTTGATTTACCAGGTTGGCTGAAAATGCAGCCAGTCCAGGAGGAGGCTGCCTGCCCTAAACTGAGTCTAGTAAGCCCTGCAGAATGCCTGTGATTCCCGATGAGCAAGTGGGGGGTTCTGCATTGTGTGCCCCAGCACTCCAGGTCTGAGGAGAGTTCATAAGCCTGGTTACATACCCAGGCTCAAACCATGCTTATAAGTTCATACCATTCTGCTCTGGAATTAGCAAACCATCTAGGACCTCAAAGCAGTGTTGGGTATGATGCAGACATGCTGAGTAGGAGACTTTCTCCAGGTTGCTGCCACCCTGAGGTCCACTGACTATATAGGGTCACTGTAGTCCCTGGACATGTCAACAAGGCAAGGAAACATCAGTCACTTTTTCGTGCAGACAGCTGGGATCTAGGAAAGCGTATTAGCACAGGTTTCATATTCTATGAAAGTCGCTTGGCTACTTTTAGTGCCAACCCAGCCTTGGAAGTACTTCAGCTGTGCTCTTGAGGTGTCTGAATCAATAGTCTTCATCAGAAAGACCACAATGAAGAGAGAGTCTCTGAAGAAAGCTGTCATGTGGGTGCTCTTGTCCACTGGGTGGTTAGTTTGCAACCTTGATGGACAGCCCCCATGTAACTGGAAGATTATAGTGTCAATAAATCCATTTATTATCATTAGGTCATTGTATGTCAAGTCTTGGAATACTGCTAGAAAAAACTGTAAGTCGTATTTGTGACTGGTTTTCATTTTTTATTTTGTTTATGCCTCAAGGAACCATAATACTGGGTCTTCTCAGCATTTCCACCTGTGAGATGAAAAACTACTAAACACTAGATTCTTGTGTTATTTTGCATCTCTGAACAGCTCTGAAATCAGGGCTAGGAGAGGAAGGGAGGGGAAATCCAGGTAGTTCTCTTGCCTCATTTTGACAGCCCTTCAGAATTTGTTAAGTAAAATGAAATGCCCGTGAAACTACAAAAATAACAATTTTTGAATACTCGGATTACACTTCTGTTTTCCATAATATCTTTGGCATTATCTGTTAAAGACATTGGACAAATGAATAAGGGCTTGAGGGATCAGACTGAAATCCTAAAGTCCCTGTTTACTCTCAGAGCTGGTGTGTGATAATAGAGATGTCTGGCAAAACTCATCTGGAATTAAAGGAAACAACACAAAACAGCTGCACTTTTTATTCCATAGCAAATACATTGCATTTTCACCTCTTAATCTTACCTTATTACTGGTGCCTTAACTCTGTTTTCCCTTAAACAACCAAATGAGACAAATTGTTATGGAGTGAAGCATGACTGAGCTCTCAAAGCATTTCCTGCCAAGAGGTTGATACTGGGGCAGGGGCAAGCACCCTACACTCATATTGGCTTTACTGGAAATGCAGAGCGCTTAGCAGAATCACATCCCAAGAGATTTTAGTCTGGCTCCAGGTGAGATCCTGTCATGTCTATCTTCTGTTTCACTGGTAATTTTTTTCTGATGCCTATTTGAATATAGTAGTCTTGGTTAGTGCACTGGTTTGCTGCTTTCATCTCTTCCACTTGGCTTAATGCTGGATGACATCAAGCAACATATGCCTGACATGCTACAACGGTGTTTGGCACTTAATGCTTTTCAGTTCATACGCGTGCAAACAGGCCTGTGTTGGGATAACATGTACAGCAGTGACAGCACAACAGAGCACAGCTTCCTTTTTGCAATGCCATCAACTTGCCTAGAGGTCACAGTGTACCAGCCTGGGCTTCTCATAGAGGCACAAGGGGAAAATATCAAACACACACAAATTTTTGTGCTTGTTTTAGTGGCCATAGCTTTGAACTGCCGGCATGTCAAACAAGAAGCATGTCCCTCAAAGTCCAGTGTGATTTGCAGCTGACTGCTGGTTCAGGGTTGGGGGGAAGGCTTAGATGAGGGAAGTAAAAAGCTGGAGCATGGTGTACTTGACAACATCAAGAGGCAGAGCTTAATTTCCATTTCCAGTGCAGTGGTACAGCATTTGCCATGGTTTCCATCATTTCTCTGAGATAGTAATTTAGAATTCTCTGCCTTCAGATTCACAACCAGCTTGCATGTAGCAACTGAATAATTCTAGCTCCCCTTATGCTTAGTAGTAAAATAAAACCAGTACTGCAAATACAGGACTCTCTGAGCCTAAGCATGCCTCGAAAAACTCAACTCAGTGTTGGGAGCACTACAGCCTTTGGGTTGTTGGCCCTAACAGTCCTTTGCAGGATCAAGAAGATTCTTGGCATTTTCCCCTCCATTCATGACTGCAAAGGGAGCTGTGTCCTATTTCATCTTGGTAGAATACCAAAGTATGTCTTGCCTATAAATCTTGCTTTAGAATCAGCATGATAATGCTGTAAGTCTCCTCAGCTGGGAAGGTTTTAATGGGGTTAGATTTTTGCTTGTGAGAATGGAAGTCTCTTAATACTTGGATTTTGGTGAATAAGATGGTAAGTAACCTTTTGATTAAAAGAAAAAAAAAACCCACCCACAACTAAAAAAAAGATGCAAATGGGCACCAAGCACAAACTTGAAGCTATACCACTAGTGTGGACTCCAAAATTTGATAATATATATAGCCTCTTTATTTTCTTAAATATGAGTATTTGCAAACAAAAGTATGGAATCTGAAGGTATTCCATGGTTCTGAATTATTTGATATTTTCTGTTAAAGATGAGATAGTTTTTACACATGTTGTGGATAAATATCTGCAGTGACTAACTGCCATAAGATCCCAGTCCTGCAAATATGTGCTTGCGTATGAGTAAGTGTTATGCCACATAGAGACTTCTGTAAATAATGCTAACCATCTCCCAGTGGTGTAAGTGGAGGAACAGGGCTCTTCACAGCTCTGTCACTGGCTCAGATGACCTTGAGCATTTCACTTGGCTCTCAGTGTCACAGATTCCTCCTTTGTAATAGAGATAGTGACGAGGGCTTTGTTTTGTGAGGTAGTCTGCAATCAACTTATGGTTAGAATATTTCTGCTTACAGTCAAAAGCTGGGCTGAAGGGACGTGTATGAGTGCTTTTGTGAGCAGTACTGTAGAAAGAGCCTTTTGAGTGGAGAAGGGAACATCTGAAAAAGACTGTCCTTTCTCAGTGTGAAATTCCACATATCTGGCAGGGTTTCATTTCTGAACTCTGGGCAATCACTGTGGAAACAAGGACTTCAAGCAGCTTCTCAGCATAGGAACTGCGCAAGTCGTCTTTCCCAACCTCCTGTTGGTATCACTGATGCTGCAATGCATGAATAAGGATGGCAAAATATGGGCTGTGATTATGTCCCAGCTCTGTGAAATGCTGAATGCCGTCAGTTTACAGCACGGACTGTCCCAGGAGGTGGGAGGTAACAGCCCCCCTCAGAGCTTAAGCTGTCCTGTGCTGCTGTGCCTCAGTGATATCGATGAATTCCTACAAAGAGCTTTGCCTCTGAGCAACTGCTAAACGAAGCAGGCTGTAAATGCTGGGTTATAGCAGTAGCTTCTGTTTTCCCGTGGTGGTGCAACTGCTCAAAGTGTGGGTGCGTCCCTATGTCCCAGTGACAGCAGGAGTAGATGTTAATTCAGTCTTCATGGGGAACTTCAACAGCTGCAAGATAGGACAAAAAGAAACAATTCTTGTAATGAACAGTTGCTTGGCAAAGGAACGGATAAGGTATGTTATCTGAGAAAGCTGGCTGGGATAACAATTTCAGCAGACATTGGGTTTTCAGTGGCAAAACCAGCACTGGCTTGTCCCTACTCCCAAACCATTGTGTTCTGCGCTTAGCTGGACCATGAGGGCTGGCCTAGGGGCTGTTGTGTAAGGTTGGATGGGTCCAAATAGTAAGTAAATGGGAAGGAGAAGGGAAAAATGGAAAGGAAGGAGAAAAAGGGGAAGAGGAGGGGACTGCTGTGTGTGCGTGCACAACTAACACCGCATGGAAGAGACAAGGGGAAATAATAACACAGTTCATTCACGTAAAGACCTTTTGGGAGTACATGAGGATCTTGGCTTCCAGTCATACTCTGATAGTTGATGCCTGCTTCTTCCCTTAAATATTGGCTAAGATCTTTTAGCCTGTGATGTTGCTCTTGCTTTAATTGCCTTTTATTTACCTCAGCATTCCAAATATTTTTCACACAGGTTCACTTTTCCTCATTGTTCCTCATTCTATCTTCTGCTTCTTGGGTTTTTTTTCCCCTGTTTTTGCAGGGTGCTAGTTTTTAATCAAGTGTCTTTCCTGTTCTCACTAGTTCTGCCTGTGAGTGGAACTGAACAGGTTCTGCCATCGTGGATGGGGTAGGAACAGCTTCTGGCAGCAATTCCTCTGTTCCTTTTTGTGCCCCATCTTTGTCTTTTCATCCTATGTCATACTTTCCAGGTGGCACAATGGGGTTAAGCCTGACATTTGAAAGAGGAGAGAGGTCTCCCAAAGCTTGTCTGGAACTGTTTACAACACTGTCAAACTGGTACTGTGCAGTGCAGCCATACCACATGAATTTATGGTCACTAGGCCCGGCTGCATGACCCTTACAGATCAACACTATTATAGGGCTCTACTAGTTTCACTAGATCACTCTGCAAATAAATGCAACATGAAATAATAGATGCCAGGCACACAGAGAAGCTCTGAGTGGGAGGCATAACTGATAACATGTGGCTTGTCTGTAATTTTGTCAACACCTTATTTAGAGTTGAGGAGGAGAGAGGAGTCACCTCTATGGAGACGGAAGTAAAATGAATAGCTGTGAGGCTCTTTTCCTAAAGCCGAGTACACTGAGTATTTCGGTAATGCTCAGCCTCCGACCTCAGTGGTGTTACATCCCCAGCCACTGCTGCCTGCCTGTGAGCTGCTCTAACAATGCTCTGTCCACTTCAGCTATGATCATATTCACCCGAAAGACACTCGGTGACAACCTGCAGGAAAAGCTTCTGCAGGGTCACCTTGTGTCCTTTTGATAGAGGCAAGAGTGCCCCTTTAGATGAACTCTTGTTGTTTGAGGCTTATTTGCTTTCTCCATGCTCCTGCAGTGCTGACTCACATGACCCTGCGATCAAGGTTGTGTTTTGTTTTGAAATGTGAGCACCATGGCGGCAGGGCCTGCCGGATGTGTCATTCAGCTGCAGCGGAGGCTTTTTATACATCCCCTTCAAGAAAACAATTGTACAAAGCCCACAGAATTTCTGGAGAAGGTGAGGTTGGTGAAATCTGTGGGTTCCTTGTCACTGGTGGGAGATGCTGAGGAAGCAGCGCAGCATTTGTGGGGTTGTCATGGCTGTGGAATAGTTGGACACAATACATTTCATGTTGGAGTCCCCAAGAGGTCAGTATTCTGCACAGTATCACCTCAGTAGGTCTGCCAGCTTGATTTAATGGACTGCAATTATTTTAGAAGGTCAGCAAACAGATTGCTGCTTATGTAAGCAAATAATGGATTTGACCTACTTATTGTATCTGTAAGTAGAAGATAGGTGTTACACTGGATCTAAAAAATGAAGAGTCTCATACCTCTGGACAAAGTATTGAAGTCTTTGAATATAGTCACCCTAGTGCTCTGGACAGGATGTTTGTGAAACCAAGCAACAGCTAAACCAAGTGAGCAAATACAGATTATCATCCTAGATAAATGAAGCAGGTGAGCTAAACTTAATGAAACAGTAAGCATTTGTTCTTTCTCTAGATTGATTTCCTTCTTTCCCATTTTTCCTGTAAAACATTTTAGAGTCCATTATTTGGGTGCCGGAACTGGATTTAGAAATCACCCAGAGCCAGGAACTCTTGCCAGAGAGTCTTTCATTCAGTGTCTATGACTGAGTCAGAACTCCTCTCTACTGTACCTTCTTCAAGAAGTTCATGAAAGTCCAGCAAGTGATTTCCCACATCATCTCCCTCAGCTATGATAGCTAGGAATCAACAGCAGTGCTGTTCCTGTGAAGCCAGGAGTTCAGACTGGAGTATGGCTTTGTTTACATGACCATTGCCAAAGGGTATCACAGAGGCCCTCAGTGCCCTTTGGGCAGCAGATAACATGTGGATAAGCAGCTCAGCCCTCAAAGGCTTACTGGTATCATAGAGGTGTCCACTACATACCAAGCTCATATGACGTAGGTGTCTAAGGCACATGTCAGTGGGACTTCGCTCTCCACACATACCCAGAAGCATCCCTTTCTGAGCAGATCTTTTCTTTCTGCATGTCAACAGAAATGCTGCTGCACTTGCAGTCTTCAGGCAGCACAGCCTGTAGAAACTCCGTCAGACAAAATGCAGAGCCTCATCGTCTTCTGTGTGATATCTGGGGAATGCAAGATAGGTAGCTACAGAGAGTGAGAGGGGGCTGCTAGCGCAGGGTGACAGCTGTGTGAGAACTGGGCTCCGATAGCTGCATCGAAACGAAGATACTGGATGGGGGGCGGCGGGGGCTGAAGTTGCCCATCGTTCTCAGCGTGAAATGCAGTCAGTTTGTGGGTAGCTGTAAGAATAGAGTGATAACAGTTAATTTACTGTAAAACAGCAAAAGCTGTTCAGGTTTCATCTCCAAGGTGACAGTCAAGATACTATAAATGTTGCTTTAAAACTGAAGGGCTTTACTCATGTTACCGACCTGTGGCTGTTTTTTCCATACTCTGTTGTGGCCGTGTTTAACTCTTCAGTGCTCCAACTCTATAGGGGTTCGCACAGCAGAGCACAAGAGCCACCAGCAAACAAGCACATTCGCTTTGTAAATTAATTCCTCTGCAAGCATGATTCAGTAGTTCTATTTGCACACGCTTCATGTAATTCATCTAATGATGCCTGCAATTGATAAATTCCCGTGCCAATTGCCTTTCTACATCTAGAATTCCTTCAGATTATATACAGTCACAGAATTTTTTATTGCTACTGTTGCACCTGCTGCAAAATCTGTTTCGCATATGCAGATTGCAGGCTATCTGAAACAGAACAAACCAGCTCTTCAGCAGCAGTGTCGGCTGCATGTGTGGGCAGTGTGAGGATCCTTCACTTAGATTCCCAGTTCCCCAGTAATCCTCCCTCCTCAGAGCCTGCTTCCACTGGAACTGCTGTAACTGTGTAATGCCATAGATCCTGGCCCCAAGTGTCTGGGCATATTAGTTCAAGGATATTTTTCTAAAAGGACACTCAGAAATCATTGCAACCTAAAATAAGTTACTGTGAGATTTTTTGTTTGCCTCCACTTGCACTCAGTTCATCAGTTTTGCTGTAAAAGGAGAATGATTCAAATTGACTCTTCTTTTCTTACTTATCCAAAAACCTTGCTTTTTCTGCTTTTCCACGGCTGTGCCGACTGACAATAACTTTTGGCTTCAGTGAATAGTACAGAAAGGCTTGATTGCAAATGATTTGTAATTATTTCTCAAACACTCTCTTTTTTTCTTTGCCTATTCAATGTTATCTGGAAAAATCAGGGACATCAATTACTCATTGTTTAAAAGAACTAGGATGTGAAGTTAAAAATATATGAAAGCACAAAGATGGGCATTCACAAGGAGACTTAGTGACTTTGTAATTTTCTTAAAACTTTTGGAGACCTTTTCACTGTTGAAGAGGGTAATAAGCAGAGCTCAGTGTGTCAGGTGGATGCACAGAGAAGTGGAGGGCTATGGAGGAGAAAACCTGGCAGTCAGTCTGCTCCGGCGCATGGCGGTTTGGGGAGGGACTCCTTTCAGCATGCTGATACTCCAGAGCTTCTGAGATGTCGTGGCACCTCTGGGTCTGCCCTTGTCTTGGTAATGCAGAGCGAAGGACCTGCAGCCCATGCCGTGCTGGGAGGAGGCTCTGGCAGCAGGGCAGTCAATGCAGTAGGCTGGCTTTTGTGAATCCCAGGCAGGTGTGGTTACCTTGGCATACACAGTGTATAAGGAGCCGTGGTGTTGGGGCTGAGAATTCGGTTTTGTGGACCAGACACACAGCCCTGAGCTGAATCTGGCAGCAGCATGTCTTCAACCATTGTGCCTGTCAGTTGCAGTAGTTGTATTGCTGGGTTAATGCAGAACTGAATTGAACTGCAGGGCCCGATTCTGCTTTCTGTTATACTGATGTTTAATTCTGGAATATCACTACTAAATCCACTATGTTTCCACCACTTTGAATTAGAGCAGAAATCAATTAAATTAAAAGCTGAAAGAAGTTGTAGCTAAAATAAAAGGGTCTGAATACTTTTGAAGAAGTCTCCTTAATCATAGCTTTGAGACATTCAGTGTTATTTTACGATGCTGTCTTTTAGTCTTTTCCTTTTCAGTATAGTTTTGTCCTCTTTAAATGCCCAGATAATTTCCAGTAAGAGCTAATAGATTCAGGAGGGGGAAGAAATATGTACTGCATGAAATCATTGTGTTGAAACCACCCCTTGCTTGCAAAGCTGTTTGAATAAATCACATGGTTCTTTTATTCCTTCCATGTTCTTTCCCTCTTTGCTTTTTCCTGCTAGCATCTTTTAGAAAGGAAAAGGTAACCTGCAGGGAAAGGACTTGCGTCCATAAGGACAATGTTATTTTGAAAGCCACTTTTTTCTCATGACAGAGATATGTTCTCTGATGTTACTTCAACCTAGTGATGATGTTCCTACAGTCATTTGCGAAGATGCATCTTTATGGGTATATTTTGTGGCTCTTCACCATGCAGGAACATTTGCCTTCAGAAATACCATGGAGAAGAAAAGACGCATGTTGAAAACTGCATGTCTCCGATATATACATTTACATTTGCTTTTGTTTTCTACTGTTGCTTTCTAATGACGGGAACCACCGTGCGAGGATTGATATAAACAAATAAATCAAAATAAAAATCTTGCATAAGATACTTCAGAGCCTGAACTGGCAACAGATAGGTGGTGAAAAGTGGCATTAAGGGGTAAATGACAAGTGAGGCCCTGTGGCCTATGACAAAGAGATGAATTAAACTCAGGTCTCCTCAGTGCCAATCTTTTGCACAGTTCAGAGGACTGTGGTTTTTTAAATTCAGTTTCACTAAGAATATTCAAACTTCATCTACAGAGGTAATGATATCCAACGCAGTATAAGCACTGGTGCACAAATGGACTTAAGATCATGTGCAACTTTGAACAAACAGTTCATTTCGTTAAAGCCAGTGGGGTTACTCATAGTCTTGAAATCACTTCTATATGTATAGGTTTTGTGCTGCCCTAGAGCTGTATTTTCTCTGTTGAATTATGTGATGTAAATCAGAATCTGTGCATCTTTGATTCAGTATCCAGCATGTTCAGGGTTTAATTAAAGAAATTCTATTTCCTTTCACTCCCGGAGGCTCTTTTTGATAGAGGTACCCCTCAAAATACAGCAAGATTAATTTCTACTGCACTTCAAGTAATATTTTTAAGAATTTTAAAAATTTTTAGGCCCCAAATCATTCCTTCATTTAGAAGGAAATGGAATGCTATAGCCTCTTATAGAAATTGAAAGGGAGGAATTTTCCTGTTACATGTATTTTTAGTCAGTTTGTTATGGTGAACAGCACAATAAATCGGCTTGGTCTCTGAACTGCAAAAGATGGTACTCCCAAAGGACAACAGAAAATGACAAAATTCATTTTAGTTTTAGATGTTTTTCGCTCATTCCTTATACAGTGAGCTAATAATAAAAACCAATGTGAATGTGATAACACATTTTCATATTTCAGTCTCTCCTTAAGGAGTAAAATAATACTTCAGAAGCATAAGATGACCAGAAGCATTCTGTACTTGCAAAATTAACTATGAAAGGCAGATTATCTGGGCATGTCTGAAAGCTATGCATAACCTTTGCGCTACAAATATCTAATTTCAAAAATGTCATATTCTGCTTATTCAGTAGGGCTTCCATAACGCTATTTTAAGCACTGTGATTCTTGCTTCTAGATGAGAACTGAAATTATTACAGCCTGTATATTTTGTTTCACTTGCAGTTTATTAGAGCTAGATAATTGCTTGGTAGTAGGATGCTATTAAACACGGAGAGTTCCTGCCCAAGCAGCGTGAACTCTGTGAAGCTGTTTTGTCTGCAAGGGTCATCGTGCCTCCAGTTTAGCAACTGTGGCAGTTTGTGTGGTTCTGATGCAAAAAAGGAGCAGCTCATATGGCACCCCGAGCTCCAGCAGCCTCCACAGCTGGGGCAGATCCTGTGAGGGCAGAGGACCATGTTGCAGTTGCTGAGCTGTCTTCTTCTGATCACCTCCGATCTGCTTGAACTCCTCACAGACCTGGTGGTCTCTTGCATTTGTGTGTGTGTGTAATAGAGGAACTCACCAGAGCTTTGTGGTGATCTTTGATGTGTCCGTTTAAGGGCACTTGCACCTGGCAGGGAGAGAAATAGTCCTCGCTTTCCTTTCCTCCATTTAGCTTTGGATTGGGCCCTGTGTGCTCTGACGTATGAGTGGCAGAGTCTCAAGGCAAGTTACTGACGACAGTTGCACCGAGGACATAGTAGTCCATGTTGAAAAGCGCTTAATTACTCCATGTTTAGAACAGAAAACACAGTGCTATGTGTATCAGCAATGTGTCAGCATGGTTTGCTTTTCGTAGCAGTTTATGTTCCCAGCGGGCACCGAATGCTTTTTCTGCCTGATAAATGTCAAGTACTTAAAGCAATCTTGCCCATTCCTCTCTGGAGATTGCCAAATAATCTCCTTTCATTGGCTATGGGATCTTGCCAGGGCTTCTGCATCCATGCACATTTAGCCCTGCCAAATGTTGGTAACACAGGAACTGTACAAATACTCCGTTCCCTACATTGGCTTTGCACAGCTCTGGTTGCAGAATTCTATTTTTTTTCTCCGTTATTCTGGGCTGGAGCAGTTCATGATCCATATTCCATTATCGGGTGTGCCATAGAGTTCATCCCTTACTATGGAGCTGTGTTTCAGAGTAGAAATCTTTGTTAAATAAACATACTAAGCGTCTTGCATCATAGCCTTCTTAAAGCTAATTCAGTTTGCCTCCTGAATGCCCCACTGCAGCTGAGGGGAGTTCCCAGTATGTGATGAGCAGTTCCTGTGTTCTCAGTCATGACAAAAAGATTCCTTTGCTATTTGTCCTATCCATTTAGATGTGTATTTTCTCTAGGAAGTCTTATAGCACCAAATGTTCCTAGTTCATGTAGCATAAAGGAGGTACCTCTACACCTTTATAAGATTTATGAAATATTTAAAGCATTTAATTTTAAGTTTGAGTATGAAATGTCCAGTTTCTCAAGAAGGGAAAAAGATTTCAGTAACACACCATCTCCTTGAAATAGATGCTTTACTAAAATAAAACTGTGGAAGAGGAAAAATGCTTTTAATAGAAAATTGAAAGTCAGTCTTTCACCTTGTCATGTTTTATTCTGTGTGTCATACAGCAAGACTGGGTCATTTGACCTTTTTGTTGATAATGTCACCAAGATATTTTAGGCTTACGCTACATATCATGAAATGGCAGATGAGAATGCCGAGTGTGTCACTGCGGTACTTGATTTCAACCCATGCAAAAATACTTTACAAGACTAGATGGCAGAATGTCAATCATTTTTCCGTGATGTTTCTCATTTTGTTGTCTGAAATGTAATAACTTGGGAATGTTGTATATGCAAACCCCAACACCTAAGGACAGGTCTAGACCATGTGGCAGAACCTCATCAGTTGGATAAAAACTATGAAAATGGAAGGAGGGAAGAGGCAAAATGCTCTAAACCTAGCAATTTGTTTGAAAACACAGTAGTAAACCACTTTTATCTCTTTTTAGATAAAAATATCAGCTAGTACTAGCCTTGAATGACCTCCAGCACAAGAGCATTTTTTGATTACTTTGTCCATCATTGCTGTTGCTCCAGATAAAGAGATGGAAGAGTTGGGGAGTTGGGAGTTGGGAAGGGTTGTGAGACAGAACACATTCTCAGTGTGACACCCATGGCACAGGAGGTGTAGAAACCAGCAGAGGGAACAGGGGTCTGAGAAAGGCAGAGGAGTGAGAAACATTTGCATCTCGGGTATCCATTAGGCATGGTAGCATGATGCACAGCTAACTGAAGACTGCGAGAAGCCTCTGTACACAAAATACACAGTTTTCAAATGCAGCAAAGTCTGTAACTCTTTAGCCAGTCTAAAGTAGAGTTCGGGTCCTGGGCAACTTGTTCAGAAAACAATCAGGCAGATTGTGCCGGTCTCATTGACTGTCTCTTCATTTTAATGACACCATTCTGAAGAAAATTGCTTTTGCCAGGGTTGTAAATTAGATTAGCAGAGGTGTGGAGAGAGGATTGAGATCAAGTTTATGCCAGTAGAATGTATATGAACATAATATACAAATATACTGACTAAATACAAATATACTGACTAAACAGAAAGGAAATGGCAATTTAGCTGGATGCACGGCAAGAAAAATCTGCTAGTATTGTCAAATACATCAGGAGTAATATTTTCTGCAAAGCTCAAATGATTCTGGCAGCCTACATCTCATTCCCAAAAGTCTATCCTAATACATTCAAGAAAATTAATTTGGTTTAATTAAAAAGACAAATTTAAGGTGCATTAGGATATATCCACATAGTGAAAAACTATCAAGCTTCCAAATACTCTTATCTGTGGTAGATTTTGCATGTCCCTAGCCTGCTGCAAAGTGGAACATGTTAATAGAAACCATCATGAAAGCATAATATAATTTTTGAGGTTGGTTATTTTTTTTAAAATCTGGCAAGATTTTTTTTCTTTTTGCTGTGTTGTACCTTAATTATACATTAAGCTTAAACAAATGCTGTCATTGAATAGTGGTCTCATTACTTCATACATGTGCACATGCATATGTTCACAGCTCCTTATTCCTAAACAAAACTGGAATCTTATTTAACATCTGCCTTTATTGCTATACCTTGTAAGAACTGAAGAGAGCTTATTTAGCATATCAAAGCAGAAGTTGGACATAGCGATAACGCTATGTTTGAATCCTCCTCTGTTAGTGACCAAATCATGTTAGTATGATGCTGTAATGCAGGCGTCTTCCCGCCCGGAGCCAGAGTCCTCACAGACTGTCAAAATACTGTCTTTCATCTGGCAGAGCAGTGCCTCGCTTCTGGCTTTAGTAATATATTTGAGGCTGTTTCTAAAACAGGGTTTTTGACTCCATGAGCACTGCCTGCTTGGTTTAAGATTAGAAATTTGCTGGCTGCTTTCTGATGGGTCAGCAGAAGGTGTCTGGAAATTTCTCTGAGTGCTGAGTCTGCAGTGGCAGATCTGTAGCAGTGAATTGCAAGGAACAGCACAGTTTGGTAAGACAGGAAAGCTACCATTTTAAACTGGCCTGTAGTTTAGGATGGTTTTTAAACCGGGAAATGTATCAATGAGGTATTAGGGCTTTTAATGCAAGAAATATTCACTCCATAGGAATATAAATTAGGTTTAGTATAAGTGGTAATTTGTTTCTGAATAAGTTGTTGAGTCCACTTCGGGTATAAACTGACTTCACCCAAACATTTAATATTAACCCCAACATTTAATGAGATATTTTATTAATGATTTATGCAAAGTGAATAAAACACAACTTCAATGAGCTCCTTTTTTGTTTAATTCATAAATCATAATTTCTAAGGAACCTTTGACCTCTCGTTTCAAACATATTTCATCATAATGTTTCGATTTATAATTTCAAAGACTAAATGGTCTATTGTTTCTAGAAGTAATCTGTTTGGGAAGGATCTGAATCTGTGAGGTACTTTGCTCCCCCCTGACTTCTCCAATGGATAGAGTCTAGATAAATGGTTGGGATTATACCAACAGCAAATTTTACAGTATTTGTATGTGAGAGTTTTCCTTCTCAGTCAGTGCTGAGAGAATTGTTGTGCTTTATGCAAGAAGTTACTATAAATAAAGAGGTCTTGATTCATCACTGTGTCACTGCAGATTTACGTCATTGTCATTCCAGTATGAATGTCCATAGGTTCTTCACTATTCTCTTGCAGCCATAAGGAGTTCATTTGGATACTTAGTTTTATGTCTTTGGCAACTCTTTGAGTCTTAAAAGTCCCACAGTGATATCTGAAAAACATAATATTTAAAAATGGGAAGTCCCCTGTCCAAAGAGTTTGGGAGAGAACAGATGTCTCAGAGGAAGGGAAGTGCTCACTAGCTACTTAATACTGGAGTGTCAGAGCATTCTGGGGTAAGATTAGGAGTGTTTTGAATAGGGTGTTATTTTTATAGAGTTCTACTGATGTGATACCATGCAACAGGCTGGTCCCAGCAAATCCATTCCAGAATTACAACACTGTGACAGATATCCTATAGCTGACAAACCGTGTTACATACTTCTGATAAATCTATATTTTGTTTTATTTTCAGTGTCAGCCAAACCAAGACCTCACAGTGACGAATACACAAAGAAGATTCCACCTCCTAAGCCGAAACGCAATCCAAACACTCAGCTAAGCACATCTTTTGATGAAACGTATATCAAAAAGCATGGCCCTATGAAGACAACACTCACTAGGGATGCCTCTTTATCGCAGGTCAGCAGCCCTGCCCCAGACACAGAAGAAGAAGAGCCTGTTTATATTGAAATGGTTGGGAATATTCTCAGAGACTTCAAAAAAGATGAGGATGACCAAAGTGAAGCAGTCTATGAGGAGATGAAGTACCCTATATTTGATGATGTAGGCCAAGATTCAAAATGTCAATGTGAATATGACCATCACACTTGTTCTTCTCAGTGTGCTACTCCCACAGTGCCTGACCTAGATTTCATCAAGTCTTCAGTGCCATCTACTCCCAAGGGCTTGCTTTGTGATATACCCCCACCGTTTCCAAATCTGCTTTCTCACAGACCTCCACTGCTGGTGTTCCCACCAGCACCAGTGCAGTGTTCCCCGAATTCTGATGAGTCACCTCTAACTCCACTAGAGGTCACAAAGCTTCCCGTTTTAGAAAATGTGTCTTACATCAAACAACAAGCTGGAGCTTCTCCATCTTCACTGCCACCTCATACACCAGGCCATCAAAAACCGGAGAAAGACCAGACAGTATCTCATGGAACTAGCACCCCTGGGCACACCTCCTCACCTCCTCATCCTTCTACCTTATACAGAACACAGTCTCCACATGGTTATCCTAAAAGTCACTCTGCCTCACCTTCTCCTGTCAGTATGGGTAGGTCTCTTACCCCCTTAAGCCTCAAAAGACCTCCACCTTATGACTCTGTACATTCAGGAAGTCTCTCAAGAAGCTCTCCATCAGTGCCTCATTCTACAGCCAGAAACACATTGCAAGAAGGAGGAAAGATGGTAAATGCCTCGGTCAGTACCTACGGGTCATCAACTGGTTCCCGTTCTCGGACACCCACCAGTCCTCTGGAGGAACTAACCAGCCTCTTTACCTCAGGACGAAGTCTCCTGAGGAAGTCATCCAGTGGCAGAAGATCTAAGGAACCTGCAGAAAGTAAGTTCTTGATGAAATTTTTCCTCATTCTTCCTTATATAATAGCTTTCACTATATTTTACTAAATCAGAGACAAAAAATCAAATACCTCATAAGTCTGAATTCCTTACATAAATATCTTGTAACAGGAACAAAAAGAATTATTGTTAAAATTGCTTTAGTCTTCATATTGTTATATTTTTAAGATTTTTAAGTATGCATACTGCACTACAGAAGTACAATTCATGGCTTCATCTTGCAAAAGGAGTCAGTTTTCCTTAACTTTTCCACAGTTGTAAGGATCCCTTGTGAGTTGGGATCTTCTCACCATGTCACATCCTTCCTTTCTCAATGGATGCTAAGACACAGTAATTGCCCAAGCAGCTTGTAGCAAAATAACCAGACAGTAGTTGTTTTTTGGCAAAGAGCAATTGATTGCATTTAACTGGGCTAGTGATCACAGCGTGTATGATGGCAACCAGACGTGTACCAGCTTAAACCATTCCTCTCCTTCCCTCTGCCTCCTTCTGTGCTGTGCCACAGAGAACCTCTTTCAGCTGTGCTAGCATGGCTGGTTGGGAGGCCATGCTGTGAATTTATCTAAAAACCAACATGACCTATAACGCATGACCCACACAGAGACAAAAGAACGGGAGGAAGTTGTGCAGGAAAACCTTAAGCCAAAATTGACTTTTCATATGCTGCATCATAAAATTGTTGTCCCATATGCATTCAGGTTTCCACAATGTACACCTATTTTTGAGCTAGTGAAATATGGAAACTCCTAATAAAATCACCAGGAGTCACAGGTGTGAATGAAAGCAGAACCTGGCACCAGTATTTCTGTTGGAAAAACATTCCTGTTCAATGGTGCCAAAGGCAACGTCTTGCAGTAGAAGGCAGGCATAACATCTTTTGTCAGAGAGAAAAGTGGGGTCGGTATGCTTTCCCCTTCAACTTAAGTAAAATTACTCTATGACTCAGGATTCTTGACACCTGCCTAACGGAAAAGTTGTCTTTGGACAACAAGTGATCTTATGTTTGTGTAAGTGCTATATTATACCTATTTGGCAGCTGTAACGTAAACTATGCTGGTTTATACCTGATAAAGGAAGGCGTTCTGGTTTCCAGGCTACCATATTGCAACAGAAGAGAAATGAATTCTGCACTGTCTTTCTGGCTGTGTTTGTGCTGCTCTGTTACATTGCTCATCGCAGTGTGGTCACATCTCTTTGGGGAACGCTCAGGGGGCTCGTGAGAACACTCCATCTAGGTTTTCATGTGCAGAGGTTGCCTGCCTCGCACCTCTACAGCTGAGTGAGTGCTGTATGGTGAATTGGTGACAGTGGTTTTGGCTGGCATATGAAACGTTCTTCCTGATCCATGGACTCCATTGCCCCAGCCTCGGCAGTTTTATTCTTATTTATCTCTGTGCGCATCAGGAATAATGACTCTGAAATCAGAAGGTGGAGGTGAGATAGCAGGATGCTGAGAGTAAAAGTTGGTGCAGTAGTTTGCTTACAGTGGCCTTAATGTTTTTGTGGCCTGCAATCATAAATATTGTTATATGAAAGCCTTAGCTCCATGACTCAGGGTTTCACTAAGTGATTAGAGTAATAAAAATACAGTAGCGCCAGAATTGTGTGCTGGATGGAAGTGACTTTCTACCTAAAAGGCAAGACAACTCTTGTAATTGGGAACAATTATGAGGGATGTGATGTGACATTTATAAATAATTGCAGTGAAGTGGCAAGGAGATTTTGGCAAAGGGCAGAAATACTGAACATGATTAAACATAAGTGAGCAGAAATCCCCTGTAAGCCCCATGCTACACCAGATCTACCTGGTGAGGTTCGTAAGTTGGACAGTTTTATACTCACCGATGTAGGCAGAAGTACCAGCTTTGAACCTTGTGGAAATTCCTGCAGTGAATGTGGCACATCTGGGAAATTTCAGCAAATCTGTGCTGCTGTCTCATACATACCTCCAGAAAGACATTCTTTATATTCCACTAGTCTGAAATTGAATGCAGAGATTTCAAGGGATTTCTCACTGATAAATTTAAAATAAATCTTGCCCTGCAGGTCTGGACCAAGAACAGCTTTCTTCTTGGCCTCTCCAGGAGCATTCTGCTTGCTCTTTAGGAAGTAGAAATGTGCTCCTTATTGCTCACAAATGGTAAAACAAGAAATTATGAAATACAAAGTGTGTTCATTTACTTTAAGGACAAAACATTCATGTTATAAATAGACACCAGTGGTGAAATCACTCTGAAGTGCAGCTGTGTTGAGTAAATGAACAGACTGCCCATCTAATCCAACTGTAATTTGTCTGGTGTTTACAGTATGACTTAATCCTGTGGGATTACTGCATTGAGCAAGAACCAGGTTGGTGCTCAGATATTACAGACGTAGAAGATACTCTTACAGAAAATACATACAGGTCTAGCATTTTATGTCTTGCATTTTTGTATTCAAATGATCCACCACAAAGAATCTAAATTGTGGGATTTGAAGGTAGAATCTGACCAGACTGTCACATTCACATGCCATGATTATACATAGTGATAGATAGCATAAACTGGACTAAGCATACAATCTGGTAAAGAAATCTTGCTCCTGCAAATCACACTGGAAGCCTAAGGCACTCAAATAGTTCTGAATTCTTTTTTTTTAAGCTATAGGAGAGCAAAATGCATAGCACAGGACTAACTGGGACTGCCACGGTTTTATAGTTGTCGCTTCAGTGTAATTTGCTCTCAGCATACAGAAAGATTTCCAGAATCTAGAGGATAATAAACACACAAGAAAAAGAAGTTAGATGGCTCTTATGAAATCATGTTAGGAAACTAACAATATTTGCTTCTAAAATATAAAATTATTCTGAGCACGTCTCAAGCAACTTTCTCATTGAATCCTCCAAGACTCAGCCCTCTGTGACTTGTCTGAAGCTCTCACTGCCATATGCTAGTTGAAAAGAAAAAATAGCACAATACTAAATTTTATATTCAGCTGCGTGCATTTGGAAAATATTGCTTCAGTTACAAAGAAAATTCTCTCTCATCTTTATCGTTATTACTGCAACTGACTTCTGACTGATGCCAAATTTGCACAAACTCTATGTATTCACTGGCTTTTAGTTTGTGGCATTTTTGAGTGGGTATCTTTTTGAGGAGGGAGACTGCACAAACCTTATTTCCAGTCAACAGCTTTAATATACAAGCGAAGCTGCCCTTGTAGCCTTTCTGTAGTATCTTCTTTGCTCTTCTGATATTTTTGCTTTTTTATCCTCCTCCATTTTATTCCTGTAGAGTTCCCTGGAAATGCATTAGGGGGAAATTGAGATAAATCAGTGATACTAAGGAGTCTGTCACCTCAGGCCCACATTTTCTGAGGATATGGGTTTCTGTTGAAGCCCCAACCATGTTGCTGAATGCAGTCAGCATCCACCGGCTGCAGTTCTATGTGTGTATCTGGATTTTATAAGCAACTCGCTTATTGTGCTGTGTTCTTCTACAGTTCCTCTTGTGTGCAGTTATGTGCTGTTAGCATCTGAAACATGCATTATGGCACAATTATAAAGGTGAAGAGAAAAGAACAGAGAAAAATATATTGTAAGGCCAAATCAGAAATTAAATAAATGGTGTATCGATGATCAGAAAGAAAGGCAGAAAGATGGAGAGAACCCTTATGGAAAACTGAAGAAAGATGTAGAGCACTAACAATGTGAAAGAGTGGGAAAAATAGACATTATTAATTGCCAGTGACTATTCTTTAACCCTTCCTGCTTTTGTGTGAGAGAGCACAGTACCTTGCCCTAGTAGTTGGCAGACCCCTGTGAAAGATAATGTCAGTCTCGGAGGTTAGAAGGAAACTATTTAAAGGGTACCAACACTGCCTGGTGTCCTTGGGCTGCTGCAGTGTGTCTTTTTCTAATGCAGCTGGCAGGTGTTTAAGTATGACTGCTCAATCCAGCTGTGTTGAGTGACATTTCCCTTTGCTTTTAGCATATACACTGACTGACTGTGTTACCCATGTCCTTCAGTAAAGAGGGAACAGTCTTCAGGTTTTCTGCAGCTGTATTTGCTGCTTCTGTCATTTCTGCACCACAGAAACATGCTTTACTCTGTGAAAATACAGAACTGAAGCCATGTGCCTATAGGCATATCCATATCCTAAAAAGCAAAACAGTGAAGCTCTTGCTGTGCATCTGAACTGCATTCACTTCAAGGTAGTACATTTTTTCTGGGTGAAATGCTGCTATAAACCCTTGCCAGGACCAGCCCTTTCTGTTTGTGTATTGGTTGTTTCCATTTGTTAAGGCCTCGGTTTCCTCATAACATCCTGGGAACTTCACACCTTTTTTGAGCAAGTATTGCAAAGATTCATCCTAATGAATGACACAGCATAGTAGTTACCGCCGCTGTGTGCCCTGACTCAGTGCACGAGGTGTGAGATCAGGACACGCAACGCAAAGCAGCAATTTCCGCTTCTCCTTAGCTGCTCTACAGGGCTTCATAGCCGCTTTGGCTTTTGCCTACAGAGAGTTTCACTCTTCAGCTTCTAGTCACATATAGGGAGGAAATTTGTGAATGTGCTTCTTTGATAATTCAGTTACAGTGATTGAAAATTTGGATAATTATGAACATATCCTGTTCCTGGCTGGTACCCACTGCACTAGGAATCTAAAACATTTTATTATAAGCTGTCAAATAGTGTGTAAAGGGGAGGGGAGACGTGCAGAAGTGGCTCAGCTTGTTAAAAATGAATTCATGCTGGTTTCAGGCAGGTAACTGAGACCCTCCAATGAAGAAATTCTGGGGTTAGTGTGGAAATTTTTACTTTTTTTTTTTTCTTTTTAATGCTGGTGTTTTCCAGGGAGCTAGAAAGCAGCTTTGGGTTCCCTGTTAGATGGAACACTATGTTGTAAAAGAGATTTTGGGAAATGGGTCAAGTGAAAATTCACCTCACGTGGGTCTGTTTGGTTGTTTAACCACCTCTGTGCATTAAATGCAGGATGAGGGATGCTTGCTTATATTTCTAATGGAGTTAGGATGAAAAAAGCTGGCCTAAGGAAGGCGGACTTGGTATGCCACTGAACTGTGCATACCTTCTCATTTGGATACCTGATTAGCCTCTGGTATTCTGAAGAGGAAGAGCTTGCCTGCAAGATTAGGCTGGCCATAAAAAGTATTATAGCCACTCCACTACATGCCATTGCTCTGCTACTGTGCAGAGAGTCAATGATAGAGACTGAAAATTGGAAGCCAACATCACTTCTAATCTCTAGGTTAATATATTTTTTGTAGTTTTATATAAAGGGATGTCAGCCTAATTCTTCAGCCCTTTTCTGCATTTTCTAGCGCTTGACTGCATGCAGTAGGAATGCTATGTTTGGTCTAATGGGATAGCTACAGCTTTACAGAAATTATACTGCATAACTGAAGTTACTCCTGAACGATGCTGTACCTTTTAGCCAGAGGTATATTGGCTTCTCTGTCACAGGTGAAACAGCTGTTTCACTAGAAGTTGGATTTTCTAGTCTGATAAACCATGATATATATGAGATTAGACCAGGTGATCGCAGCAGTCGCGTCTTGTTTGACAGTCATGAAAGTAGATCTGAAGGAAAAGACTTAGAGGAGGAAGCAGGCGGAAGTGCCAGAGGAAAAGTAATAGAAGGTGAGAGAACACCAGCTTTGAAGAGAATGACACTTGTTCACCATTGGAAGGATATGGTCTTACCACAGTTAATTGCATTTAGTTAAAGCCTGAGGACAGCTCTGTCCTTGCCCGTCAATTACTATCTGTCGAGATATGAGCAAGCTAAGGAGTTGCAGCATCAGGGGCGCTTTCTTCAAGTGCTCGCCTGTGAGCAGATATTCATGGCAAGAGCTGTGTACACCTGCACACACAAAGGTCATGAGCTGTCTGGTCTGCTGGTGTCAGTTAGGTCTCTAAAACTGCCCGTCACTAAGGGACGTGCCTGTTGGGGTGAGTGTGTGATGTTGTGCCGCAGAACTGAAAATGACTGAAGTGTAAACATGGGGATGGCCAGATGTGGTCAGCATCCTTCAGGAAACAAGGTTTTGGGAAAAAACAAGATTCGGTTTGCAGATGAGTGGTCTTGAGTACTTCTTCAGCCATACCTGTTGTCCTTCACCAGTAATCCTTAGATTCCCTAGTGAAAAGAAGTGGACTCTGGACTAAATATTTTGATCCAGATCAGCTAGCCTGGCCAGCTGGAGCCTCTTACCTGTTGAAGCTGACATGTGTCCACCAATTAACAATCACAGGAAACAACAGGAAAGAAAAATCGTAATGTGACATTAAGGTCATTCAGCTAAGCATGCATAATGCAGGAAACCTACATTTCACCTAGGTTTACTTTAAGTGGGAAAATGTGAGCTGAGAAGCAAAGGTACAAAGAAAAGTGTGAAAGGATGAATGGCAGCTCCGCGGCAGCTTGCACGTCCCTGGGTGCTAATCCCCAGCCATAGCTACACCATTGCTGTCCCGTTCTGCATTGCGTGCCAGTAATTCAGTTCTTTCTTGGCACCAAGCATAATGACAGGTTTGAGAACTTGCGTCGAATGGATAAATCAGTAGGTACCCGTTCCTTGATTGAAATGCACGCTATGTTGTTTGTTGTCTTGCTGCCTTCACACAAGAGCAAGTATGTCTATTTTAAGGGCATTTAGTTGTGCAAGTGACTAATGGGTGGGATGTCCCCTGCATTTTTGAGAAGAAGGAATGTCTTTGTTACATGCAGTTATTAAAATAGAAAACACGCGTTTTGAGATGGTATGCAAAATGGTTTTGCTAATTGATACCATGACATTGTCTCCTCTTCTAATTCAGCAATTTAGGCTCATCAGAAAATCAGGTCCTCCTGGGATTGTGACGGTATGCAGAAGCATTGAAGAAGACATAATTTCATAAATAATTGCTCAGGTTTCTCTGGAAACAGCTGCTGTTTCTGATTGATGTATATGGATTTATTTATTCCTTGTGTTTATATTACTTGACTGCTTGATAGAATTTCTGGTTAGCAATTTAATCAACATTTCTTTTTATGAAGAAGAAATAAACTTGTAAGGGGTAAAAAAGAAAAATTAATAGAGGTAAAGTTATTCTCTTTTAGTTAGATTTCAAGAAAAAGATGGTTTCCAGTAAAGAACTGAAAAAGACATTTTCCCTTTAGGTTTAGTGGAAGATATGAGCTGTCTGAAAGTTCTTAAACATAAAGGAGAAAAAAAAAGCCTTAAATTCAGTTACCAGCACCTACTTCACTGTGTTGTGAATAAGCAAAGTAACGCGTGCTGCGCTTAAGGACGTGGATAATGATAATAGGTTCTGAGTTTTAAGTGCCATTGATTCCCACTCCTCCCTACCCCCCCACCCCCCCGAATGGAGCTTTCTAAGCCAGAGAAATATCTTGACCTATAGGTCAAATCCTCAATCCTCAGCACTTACAAATAACTGCTTCTTATTTGATATCGGGAGAGCTACTCCCGTTTACACCATCTGTGTCTCTAGCTGCAAGAAAACAGAAGTGTCCTTTGTGACTAGAGCAGCTTGTATTTAAAAAGGTGTAGTTGTACAGCAGGACAGTGAATGGAAGAGTTTATTGTCTTTTTTTTCAAACAGGACCACAAAATTTGCAACAAATTTATGGGTGCTCAGTAATAGTGGTAAGAAATGCTTAATCTGGTGATGTTTTCCATAAGCATATATTACCTTCCGCAAAACTGCTAACTATAAATTCTTAAGATTTCTCTCGTGTTTTTTTAAGGAAAGTGATATCAGTGTAGGGTATCAGGGTCTCCTCTTTTGTGAAAGAACTAGGGAAAAAAATAAAAGAGAATAGGAATTTGAACTACTCTGATCTAAAGGAATGGTGCAGTTTTATTTACGTAGCCTCTACTCAGCAAGATGGTGCAGCCGCATTGGATGAAGCCGGCCAGGCTAGCAGTGCCGGAGGTTTGAGAGGACGTGCCCGGAGCTCGGGGGGCAGCAGCTGTGGGAGCTGGGGATGGTGGCTGTCCCAGCCCCGTGCTCTCATTGCTGTCCTCCTCCCTGGGGCTTCTGCCTTTGATAGGGAGCCAGGCTTTATTTCTGTCTGCTAGAGTAGCGAATGGTTGTACTGAAGATAGAGGCTTTTAAACTTTATATCCTATAGAGCTGTTAGGGGATTGTCTGATTTACCCAGGGTCAACTGGAGATAATTTATTTGAAAATAATATGGAGCCTCTTGCTGGAGGAAATACCTGGTGTCAGCTTTGGTTTATAGGACTTTTGTAGAGTGTCTTACTAAAATTGTATCATATGTTGTAGCAATTGGGGAGTTAGCAGTTTTAAGCAGGAATTGCAGTTCATATATGAAAAAGATACCTGTGCATGTCAGGTTTACAAAAGGGAGAAAGTAAGTTCATGAGAGTGTCGATCAAGCTGGTGGCTGGGGACTGTAGTGTATCTTTTGGTGGGTCGGCTTGGCTGGCTGGCTTGAAGCAATGACTTTTGGGGTGGGACCAGCTGGAGCTCCTGCCTTGGACTTTGGCAGTACAGGGTTCCTTTTTCAAAGCAGCTACCAGATCTTTCAGAACTTGTCTTTATAACTAAGCACTGGACCCTGAATTGCATTTTTTTCTAAGAATGAGATTTTCTTTGTATTAGGATTCAAGTGCATTTTTGTTTTTTAAATCCTAAAAGTGGAGACCGTTCGCAGGAAGACCTGCATTTATTGTCTTTGTTTTTAAGAAGCACCATATCACAGAATCACAGAATGTTAGGGGTTAAAAGGGACCTCTGTGGGTCATCTAGTCATCTAAGTCCAACTCCCCCAGCCATGTTCATACAGCACTTTGAACAATTTTTGACATGTTCTGGAGATCACAGTTTTGTTTAGGGAAAAACAAATTCTCCCAGACCATACCACTGCCAAACCAAGGACTGTGAGCTTTAGGGAGGAGAAATACTGTGCAAGTTTCAAAGTGAGCAGAACACAACAGTTTCCCCAAAATGTATCATGAGTGAAAAAAACAGTTTTGCAAACAAAAATCTGCTTTTTTTCAAGAAACTGGAATATCTATCAGATGAGCTTTTCACGATCATTGTTAAAAGAAAGTCTTCTGCATGCCAGCTTGTGATCTGAAGCCTGGTTTCATGATCTCTTGAGCTTCTGTCATTGTATACTTACAAGAGATGGAGTTTAATTAAATGCCTTATCTGTACTTACAGCGATACAGCTTTAGCTGTAGAAGCTATATGATTTTAAGAGAAGATGGTGGGAACTTTGGGGGGAATAAAGAAAAGAACAAGGTCTAATCCCTCAGTTCTAAAATCCTCCAATACTTCTGACTGCTATTTCTCCTCTTGGTATTTCTTGAAATACCTTTACCTTACAGATCTGTGTAACAAAGACTGACAATTTCTTGGGCTAAGTGCTTTATATACCCATTTTTAAAAAGTATACTTTTTCTGGCATGAGTGATTTGATTCCTGGCAGAGTGACCTCAATTCTTAAACCACATCATTAAAGGCTGAATCTAAAGGTCCTGGAAATGTGAGGTAAGATATACTTCAGGGGATCCCATTATAAATTCTGGCAAGAGGGGTCATCTCCTTGTTTCAGGCTGCGTTTCCTTGCAAAACCACTCTGCAAACCAAGGCACTTACGTATCTAGAATGTAGAAATGAATAATACAAGGACTAAGAAAAAATAGTCCATGACTGCATGACATGCTACACATTTTTGTCAGCATATTATCTAATCTACCCATCAAATTCTGATAAGAAGTTTTAGACTCTTAACTGGATATGCTTCTCCTCAAGTTTTCTCTGGGCCTTCCAGAAGTCTATTGGTAACAAAAGAAATCAAAGAGTTAGAAACAGATTTATCTGGGTTATGTACGTACCATTGTTTCAAATATTGAACCATGAAACTGTAGGGGTGTACAAACATGCTAGGTACAGATCACAGAATCATAGAATCAGGTAAGGTGAGAAAGACGGGAACATTGAAGAAATAATTCTCAGGATAATAATGCATATTAAAAAATTAGGTTCATTTACTTTTGATTTGATGTGAAGGTTCAGGTTATTTTTGCTCCTCTGAACAGAATTATCCATCCCTAATAATTACTTTTTTGTTAAAACAGTAACATGCAATTAGCACTTTATCTGACATTTAAGAATGAATAAGGAGAACTATTGTTCTTGTAACTATTAATCTGAAAAAGAGAAGCTACATGTTTCATTTTGCTGGAGATGGGAATTACTTTGTTTTATGTGTGACTTAGATTCATAACTCAAAAAGTGACGACTTCTGGGAAATCTATAGCCATTTTACTGCTTGGTCAATGTTTGCGTAAGTTATATTTAATTTGTATGTGTTGTAACACACACACAGATACTTGTGCCAGCCACAGTAACTGCTTTGCATGCTTGTGAAAGCAGTAATAATAACATCTTACACGCACAGGCATCGGCTGGAGCTGTGTAAGGCCATCTGCAATTCTACTTATTTCCTCAGGATCTGAAGTCTGTGCTGCCATGGCTTAGCATTTGCTTAGCTAGAGAGAGTAAAACCAGTTCACAAAATGAAACCTCTAATTAGAAAGTGGGGAGGGCCTAAAATGATTGACTCTGTTAAAAGGCATAGAAAGACAGAACGATGTGGGTTTCATTCTGTAATCAGGCGAAACCTTGAGCATTAGCCCGCAGAGCAAATAGTGCCTGGGAGCCTGACCCAGCTAGGCTTGGCACAGAGGCTGCATAGAAAAGCCCATACACTTGTGCCTGGCTCTGTCAAACAGAACAAAATTCAGGTAGGACCAATGGTAAGACAACATCAGGATTCCCTTTTGCTGGTAACATATTGTGGTAGAAGCAGAGCTGAATAAATGGGACACTTGTTCTAATAATGGAAGGCAAATGTTCTCATTCATTAATGGATTCAGTAAAGAGAAAAACATTAATAAAAATGTTTTTCATAAAGGTAGTTAAAATACAGACAAAATAGCCAGGAAAGAATTTATTTTCACTCCAACATTCTAATTGGTTTTTTAATGTGAAAATATTAGAGTGAGGTTTTCTGTCCCCAGTTTTCGCAACCAGTGTCCATTACTATCTCTGCATTTTTCTGACTAAAAACAGATTCACATTTGCTACTGAATCTGGATGAAAGCATTCACTTTAGAATAAATGAAAGTGGTCAAACAATGGAAAAACCCTGCATTCAAACTGCTGATATAGTTCAAAGGCTGATTTTCAGCAGAAAACTGAAGAAAAAAATGTTGACAAGTTTAATACAGTCAGCACTTCTATGAAAGATTGATATTTATGAAGTGAAGCTTTGAAACTTAAGGTCATGAACTTTCTACAAAAGCATTTTTCTTAAAGTTACCTACGTATTTAGCTTTTTTGGCTCACTCTTGCCTTCTGATTTCTTGCCTTACATGTGCAGTGCCTATCAAACCATCTTTTCCTCATCCAAATAGGAAGGCTGTATACTTAAGAACCTGAACAACAGAATGAGTGTGCAGTGAAATGAACACGGTTGGGAAGGAAAGCATTTAAGTAAGACCAGGACCCATTGTCTCTTCAAATCAAATGCTAGTAATTGGGCAACGTTTTACAGTCACTGATTTCCACAGTTTAATTGCATGTTTCATCTAACAGCGTTGGGTTTGGGGTGGGGATGGCAGTATATGCTTGTGTTGCATATGCGTGTCACCAAGTAGTCCAAGGCTAGTGTCAGTGATGCCAACAGAGTAAGGCAGGAGAGAGAAGGAAGTTTTACTAGACAGCCACATTCAGACTTTTCAAACTAGTCATCTTCCTCCTTCTTCTACTTAAATCCTATTTGCTGCAAACAGACGTAGACCCTGTATGTACTCATCTAATTATGACATTAATGTGCACGCATTTAGTTGTTTGACTGAAAGGGCAACATGGATTGTCAGCAGGAGATCTGGGTGCACAAACTATGTAAGAGAAATGTTTGCAGCTCACCAGTATCAATTATGCTATACATTCATATGAATCAGCGCAGCTGGCTAGCCCCAAATAAAACTGCTGGAAAGAAACCCCTTGCTCTATTAAAGTCAATGACAGAATTCCCTTTGGCTTGCTGTACTTAGGCTTTTGCCCAAGAAGCTCTGCGGAACACAGAGGTTTCTGTTGAGGTTCTGATAAGTCTAAGTCACCAATTCCCAACATCGCCAGCTCTGAAAGGAAAGTAAAAGAAAAATAGGCAGTGAATATCAGAGAATAAAGTGTTCTGCTTAATTAAGTAATTGTGACTGGTTCAAGGCAAATAACCAACCTAGTAATAGAGTGCCAAAAGAACATCCTTTCCAAGGATGCTGTTTGATTTAAAGGTGAGAGTCCCAGGACATTGCTTTTTATTTGCTTTGGTAATACATCCGTACAATGCATATCTTCCAGATGTGACACTTTGAGTCAAAGGATCAGTCTGTGAGGTGATCTGCAGCAAAATTGGCACACTTGAAAGACTGAGTACAGTATTGGAAGAAATCATTACAATATAATGATGGCCCTGTCAGAAACAGGACGTATTATATTGTCATCACTTCTCTAATATATGCAAAATATAATTATCTTGGATGAAATGGTTCTCCTCATGTAAGGCTAAAAGCAGGTTTTCCTGTATTTCAGTCAATCATCAATATACAGCAGGATTTTTCCTCTTACTCTAGGACATCAAACAATGTTAAATGTAAGTCTTACCATGCAGAATTTTTAAAACTTCAGCTTTTAAATGACTGATAACAGCAGCTGAATTTTATTGAAACTTAAAGAATTCTATGCTATACTATTTTTTTTTCAACCAGATTATAAAACTCATGATTTTCACTGAATATTTTTATTCTAAAGCTTTGGATGAACTTTTGGTATAAGTCTATCCCTTCTTTTGTTAGTCTTCAATTAATTTAATTGTTGGCTTTTTCTTTTCCTGTCTTGTTTTCCTAGCCAGGATTGCCCACTTAGCAGCTTCGGGATAGCCACAGAAAATCAATTTCTTCAGCAATCCCTCTTTCCCCTCCCTTTGCTGGCTGTAGCAGGCAGTGCTGGTCTTTGCAGGTCTGTAGCAGGCAGATGTGATCTCCACTGGATTTCACCATATAAAGCAAAAACAAAACAAACCCTGCGCAGCTCACAGAAACATGTGCTCGGTGAACACTGAGAAGCATTTCAGCCACGTCTCCTTAGATGTTAGATGGTTTGTGAGACTCATTCAGGCTTTCTATTGATTTTGCATGGAACTAGGTCAGAGCTGCTTTTAATTGAACAAGCTGGCTGCTGCAGCTCTCACTTAACTGTAAAAAAGGGGTATTAAAAATTGATATGCAAAGCAAACTTCTGCTTAATTAGCAAGCAGATGAAGTCAGAATAGACAAACCACCATAGTTAATAAAGATGAGGAAATGGCTTTCACTGACACTATAATATACTCGTATTTTGGAGGAAAAATGGCTTAAGCACTGAGCATTATCCATGTTTCTTGCATGTGGTATTAACAGCCTACTTGTTTTCTTTGGGAGAGGTTGGGATAAATTTACAGCTGTGCAGATCAAATAAACCACCACACATCAAGAAAGCCATTGAAAGGCAGCTCTAATTTTCAAATGTGTAATAAAGGTAAATAAAAATCCTTAGTATGCAGGAAGAAGAAACTGTGGGATTCCCTCAAGGGCTTGGTATTGCTCTACATCCAATGTCTGTGGACGTGGTCAGTCTGTGGCCGATGGGCACATGCTGCTGTCTGGCTGGCAGTGGTACGTGGGACACTGGCGGAGCTGTGCCTAACCTTTCGCCTGGTCAGGACCCCGGGGTAGACATGGCTCGCTGAGCAGGGCTGCTGAGTACCTGATCTGGGGTAGGAGCTGAAGCCTGGGATGTGTCTCTGGTAGCTCAGATGATCACACACACATGTTCTCTGCAGTCTAATCCCACATCTCCACCCCTTCTGATGGCCAGGTGTGCCCTCTGGATGCTCTGGACTCCTGCTCCCTCTGCCAGGTCCATGCCTGCTGTACGAGGTGAGGTCCGATGTGTCGGGGCTGGAGGAGATCGAGAGTTCTGATTCACATCTAAATCCCATCCCAAGTGACTGACTTTGCTTCACACTTGTATGCATATGCTGAATTTTAGACCCTGTGAGTACTACCATTTACTTCCCACAATATGTGAGCTCTGCCTAGTGATGTATTATTTATTTAGGTTTATAACAAACACACAGGAAAAAGAGTAAATGAATAATGCATGCATGATTAGCTTATACATTTCAGCTCACAGCTGAGAAGAGACAGCAGAGAGCAACCCTTAGTTTGAGTTCCTGAAGACAATTGCTTTTCTTTCTTCCCCCCAAAACCCCAAGCTGTAATAAAGGTTCTGCTGTTTATCACTTAGAATTACACTAAGAAGCCACCAGGACCTGAAATTAATCTGTGCTTAAGAGCAGAGTGGCAGACCGGCCACAGAGCATATATTCATTTGAATGATAGCTTTTCAGGTAAGCTGTTTTCTGTAGCTGTATTTTTCAGTTTGCTTAGGTCCAGATTACTAGCTCACTTTATTTCTCACTTTCTTTAGCATTTACGAGTTTCCCAGTACCACAGCTCACCTGGCAGCCTTGCCTAGTGTGCAGCTATTAGGGGACCTTTCATAGAGGGGAAATTGTACATGTCAATTATTTGTGAAATATGTTCTCTCTAAGAGATTTTAGCCACCATCTTATTCTTGAAATGGAAAAGCCTGAGATTCAGGTGAAATAAACAAGAAAAATGCATATCTTTGAATATTGAAATACAATGGCACCTGGAAGTGCTTGAAACATTTGAATGCCTTTGTGACAGTTCAACCAACTGTATCCATAAATATTTAAAGCAGTGAATTATTTTTTGAAATTTACATTTTTATCTACTATTTTTGCCTACGAATTATTGAACAATAAAGATGCTTTCCATAATAATTTCAGCTTTCAAAATATAGCACTTGACTGTAAAAAGATTTGCTTGTGGCCATCATATGATTGAGTGAGCTCCCAGCATAACACTGAGCTTCAGTATCTCCTAAATCCAAATTAAGGTTTTTAACAGCATGAGGTAACGTAGATCCCATCTGTGTTTCTGCACTTCTGAAATAAAAAATAAAAAAAAAAAGCTCTGCAGAAGCTACTGTTGCGTTTCAGCAGAATATATGTATGACTGGTTAGAGTTCATGTTTTCAGTACAGGATCAATGTGGATAAAGTGGCCATTTAAATCCTGCTGAAGCTTTTATGAAAGGTTACCCTGTTTAAAATGTACTGGTTTGATTTTCAGTCGACGATAAGGTCACCACCCCGTAGGTAGCCATAGCCAGCAGCTACACACGTGTTCTGCTTTCTGCCAGTGCCTCGTGCCTGACTGCAGGAGCGAACACGCGGAGCAATGAACGTGCTTTTATAAGACACAATGGTTGTGCCACTGAGCGTGCTCCGTGGGGCTGCATTTGCTGCAGCAAGGAGTACTTGACAGTATAAAATCATCCAAGTGACTGGGAGAGTCAACAAAAGGTCCAAATAATGCGCTGTGGCCTGGGAGGGGAGTGTTCTGCATTTCTGGAGCTGTCACAGGCGCATTAGAACTGAGGTACTCTTTCAGTCGAGCAAGAACTAGCACAGTGTTTTGGTTTTTTTTGATTCAATTCAAGTATGATTCGCATTGACATTTATCAAGGAAGCCGAATTGTTCTAAAATCCTCCCAAAAATATTTGAGCAAAAGTGAGACATTAATTTTTCTTTTTTTTTTATGTATTCACAAGTGAGCAGAAAAGTAATATTACAGAAAACTATATAAAACACTGACATCTTGTTTTTCTGACTGTGTATCAATGTTACTGATAGTGATCACCAAATAATAATGATTCAGGCTCTGTGATGGGTTGCATGACATTATAATCTGATTCAATCTGCTTTTCATTTTTAGGATATATTATTTTTCAGATAAACTGAGAACTGAAAATCCCCAAGAAAGGACAGTGGAATGTAAATTTACAAAGTCTAGACAGCCAGCTGAAAACTGATTTTCTACACCTTATAAAGAAGTAGACTATAAGCCAAATCTTTATTTAGTCTGAATATTTCCATAGTTTCCAGCTGGTTACAGTGAATTGCTGTGCTTCGATTCAGCTGATAGTAAAACTAAGAATGCACAAATCATTTTTATCAGGCAACAAGTACAAATGATTCTCTGTTAAATAAACTGAAGTGGATAAATCCTTAGCTCCACACTCAACCAGAGTGTTTCCAGTGCAACTAAGGGCTGACTGCATAAGCGTGTGAGATTTCGAGGGGTGGTGTTCAAGTAGTGTCAACAAGGCGCACACACAGAGGAGGTTTTCACTAAGGTAATCACAGCATTTCCAGTAGCAGCTGAACGACATAGTAAATTAAATCTATTGAAGAATGCATTAAGTTGGTGGGGCACACACAGGGCCAGATTCTGATTTTCTTAAAGCATACTCTATTATTTTGTCATTCTGTTTATTTTGCTGGAAAGGAAGAGCTGCAATCTAGACAGCATCCTGTGTTGGTGGGAAAGAGGACTGTGTGAATCTCCAAAGACTTTTGAAACTTCGTTCATACCTTTCCTTTTCCTAGATAAGTAGTATCTTAAAGAAGTGAACGTTATTGGTGTAAAGAAAAAAATTCAGACATGATTGCATGTATCTGTTATGTGAAAAATTACATCATTACTTTTGATAGATCAATGCTCAGAAAAAATATAAGAGCATTTTTGTTGATAAGTGAAACATTTCAAAACTTGTTATAATTTGGGCTCTGCATGTCTTTGCCCAGCTCTTTGTATTAGCAAGTCTCTCTACGCAGTCACAGACAGAGCCGCTTTGCAGACGTTTCGCAGCAAAGGTCCCTGAAAGGCAGATGTCATGTTATATTGATACAGACTGTTCTTCAACCTTGTACCCTGCTGGGGTTACCAAACAGGAAAAACAAACAGTTTGGATTTTCATAACAGTGTCTTTTTGCATACATTAGAGTAGGTAAGTGACCTAAAAGTTCAGCGAAGAGGTCTGATTTTTGAAGGTCTTTATCACATAAAATATCACTGAATCCTACATATGAGACTTGCTAAACTGAGGTCGTTATGTCGTTTTCTCATGGAGTGTTACTACTGTGAGTTACTTAAAAAAAAATCATGAAGGTTGTGGTATGATATCCTTAACATTAATTTTTTCTATTAACTGATAGTAATTAATAAAATACACTAATGATTACATATTGCACTCCATATCCAGTTAGATATTTTTATGTTTCGTATACAACGCTTCACTGAGGAAACTTCAGGCTGACCACGTTCTTGCTCATGAAGTTCATCTCCAGACTGGAATGTCAAAGAACTCAAAACAACGTGAGATTTTGTTACTGTTGTGTATAGGTGGGGTCTGTACCATACATATATACACACATATGCATCTTCCACTGTGTGCTGCAGCAAGGGTAAACAGTACATGGACTTTTGAGCCATGGACAAATTAAAGTGGTTTGAACGTGGTTCTTTTTCTGTGACTGTATCATTGGAGTGGCAATTCTTGTTGGATAGTCTCTGTTCATGGCCATGGAGATAATCGGGGGAGAAGTGGCTGCTGAGACAAATTTTGCAGCTGCATCTCTGGCAGTCCTGCACAGCCAGGTCACTGCTGTTCCGCATGGGTCCCTGGGGAGCTGTTGTCAGCTTCTGCCTGCGAATGGCTCCTGGCGTTTTCCCTTTGCTTGGCTCTCCCAACTCTTGTAATGTCCCTTGTAGCCACAAAAATCTTTTGAGACAGGGCTCAAGGGAAGATTGTCCATCTCTGTCAAATGTGAATTCCAAGACTGTAGATACGTACAGAAATTAAGGTACATCAACGGTTTGATTTATAAACATGAATGACTAGAACTGAGAGTATCACGTAAGGATGTCATCTTTGGGCTTAGACATGAGGTATAAAATTCCAAACTCGGGGGGATTTTTTTTTTTTTCTTTTTGCTAAAAGAAGGCAAACAGTTTGGCAAGCTTTGAATAACTGACTAGCACAGTAGTTAGCTGTTACAACTAAAAGCAATCTAATGTTTCTTTGGTATGTAGTTTTTCATGTAAACTTTTTAAACAGCTATAGATGAAAAAGATCAGGAATGAATTGTTTCCCCATGCATTGCTCAACCTGCAAGAAAAGAAATGACGGTCTCGAGAAAAGAACAGAAAATCACCAGCCACGAAGAAAGCAGACATCACTGTTTCACTTGAAAAATCGTCCAATTATTTTTTTAATTTCTCCTCCCTATATTGACTTTAAGCATTTTCCAACCAAGTAAAATTTTATTCCTTAGGTTATGGTGCTGACCACACCCAAAACGTTAACACTGGACAGTTTGGTGGATTCTGTGCTTTTTATTACAGCTTATGAGGAGTTAGAGATATGTTGCACAATATTGCCTTAGGAGAGAGCTTCCTTAGAAAGTGCCTGAACTTGTTCTCAATGAAATGACAGCTGAAAAGAATTCAAGTAGTTCCCTAAACTGTTAATAAAAGCATTATTTGGTAGGATACCATGTTCAGAAAGATATCCGTGGCATATAAAAGTTGTAAAAGAAAAGTTACATTTTATCCATCTGCTGCATTGTGTGTGGATTTAATGATTAAAAAGTGTATTGAAACCTACATGAACTACACGTTTTAGGCCTAGGTGGTAAAATTGTGATATAAATTGCCTTAAAAGGTTTATGATTGGTATACATGGAATATGGAGCAAAAGAGTGCTATATGATGTGGGTAATTAGCAGACACTCTATAACAAAATGTGCACTCGTGTATTTTGTAGAACCACTAGATGAGCTGAAGATCAGAAGTCACAGCACTGAACCACTACCAAAGCTGGAAAACAAAGACAGGGGAGGCCATCACGGGACAGCTTCCTCCAGGGAGCCAGGGAAAGCTCAGGAATGGGATGGAACGCCAGGCCCGCCTGTGGTGTCCAGCAGGCTGGGGAGATCCTCTGTCAGTCCAACCATGCTGGCTGGAAGCAACAGCTCAGGTATGTCAAGCAGCAGATCAGGGAAGATCTCATGAACCTCCTTGTGAGCTGAAGGATATCTAAAGATATACAGATGTAGGTAAGCATCTGGATTCTTTAGACTTCCAAACACATTCTAGAACCTTCCCTGCTCATTGACTAATGCACTAATAAGTATTGTGCTGTCTGCTTGTGCTCTGTACTGGAACAGGACTGGGATGGTGGCATGTAAATATGCTGTTCATCTATTTTAAGCGAAGTAAGGAATTCCACTTGACATGGAAAAGTGACACGGCATCAAAGACACCCCCAGGATGACACCTCAGAAAGAAGTTCATAAATTCAGATATCACGTACAGTAACAACAACACACTATGCAGAAACAAGGCTGTCTTTTTCATATGCACAGCGAGTGGACACAGGCAGCCTTTGCTTTATGTCTGTACATAAATTTCTAGAAAAGTGACTATGGATTTCAGAAGCCTCAAATTCATGTCTATCCCTTTTATTCATCCACTTTATATAAAATAGTGAATTGCCATAAACCACAAAAAATAATGCAGCCTTGTTTATGAATTGACAAACAGAACTGATACATGAATGGACATCTATAAACAGATATGTATAGCTCTGGCATAAGCACTGCATTGTTACTGTTCGAGATTTGACAGTTCTCTTAAAAGAGTAACTTCATTGATTATTGGTTGGATTGTGAAAAATATCCACTTGAAAAACAGCTGGCATGTATAGTACTGGAGCCTTTTGGTCAATGTTCAGTAAGCTTAAGACCATGAATGAGCTGCTCAAACAAGAAATTACTCCGGCAGAAGAGATCTGCTGGGCAGTTAGTGGCAGAGATCAATCTTTACAGTGCCGAGCTAGCAGAGATGCTCACCCCTCAGCCAGGGCATCACTACCCAGGGCATCGCTTCCCTGTGTGATCATGGGACTCAGATTTGCCCTGCATTGCTGGAAATGACACCTGAAACTCAGTATAAAACTTGAATAGGCTTTGCTGGTGTGATGTATCATTTGCAGCAATCAGGTAGTCCAGCTTTCCTTGCTACAGACCCCACAGATAGTCCTTCCTGGGGAAGCAGAAGTGACTTCTGCTAATCTCATGACTCTAGCACAGGTTATTTGGGTGTTACTGCCTTTTGCTTAATTGTCTGTTCTCACAAAGCATTCTGGTAGGTAGGCATTTTCCAGATTAGCTTATAGCTTTGCTGAAAATCCTGTTCCCAGTGTATTAGAGCGTCATATGTGCTAATGCAGGTAAAAGGGTGGGTTTAAAGGTACCACATCAAAGTATCAGGACATCTGATATTTAGACCAAAGGTGTGTACCAACCTTTTCAGTTCTGCAAGGTGAGAGCACAGACCAGAAAGGAAGAGAAATGAAAATTAAAGAGTAATTTCTCAGCAAAATATAGCACTTCTGTCCAACCTTCCTGCATTAGTTTTATTTTGAAGAGTTGGTTGATCTCCAGAAGCAGACAAAGTTGGCCTCCATCTTCATTTGGCATCAGCAAACTGTAATAGTTGTTGAATCAGGCCTTGATTTAGTTAACTGTGACTTTGTCTTACATAGCTAGGACTGTGAAAGAAAAATTACGGAAATATTTTATTGGCTGAATTTTGACTCCTTTTTATGATTAAAATCTGAGAGCTGATTACGATTTTGCTTTCCCCACAGTTTTTATGATATTTCATTTAATGAATATTGCTTCTCGACTGCCATGAGTATCTTTTCCCGTGTCTCTAGCTGTTGCCTGAGAAACACGTTTCACCTTTAATTGGTGGGGCATTGCATTCAAAATGTTGTACACAGTTCTCCTCAATAAACTTGTACATGAACTGTAACAGTTCATTCTTCACAATTAAATTAGAACTGTAACAGAATGCAAGAAGAGAGATTTAATACATCTGTATGTATACAAATGCTTTCTGGAGTCAAGGAGATAAACTAATTCTGTGCTAGGAATTTAGAACTCAGATTTACCACAGGAACAAATAAAATCAGGGCAGTTCCCAGTGCAGTCATCATTGCTGTTGCTCTCTCTACAACATCATAGATAAGAGAGAAAAAAGGCTACTTTTTTTTGAGGGGACATGTCCTTGAAACACCGTTTGCTGCCTACCTCCTAGTTCACACAGGTAGAGAGGCATTTATTAGGGCAGTGCTGGAATAATTTAAAGAAAATGGGGTTGAATTGCTCTGCTGTGAAACAGAAAGGATGTGAAGGGGCTTCTCATGTGTGCTTAACAGGCAGCTCTGCTGAGGCACAGATTAACTAGGAACTGGAGTGGTCTGAGTGAATACCTGGGTGAGAATACTGATTTTCTGTGGGTTCTCCCCATCTCTGCACCTGCTAGTAAGATAAGAGGGGGCATGAGCCATTTCCAAAGAGAATGTTGAGCTTTCTGGTCATTTTGTTCAAATGAGCCTAGCCTGTCAGGTGCACACGGGTATGGCTGTCTCTAACGCCTGATTGTTCTCTCTTCTGTCACATAATCTGTCAGGGCCACTTTCCGTTTCTTGGCATCTCATCGTTTCTTGTGGAAAGCAGTGTAAGCGGTTTGGGGGCATGATGGCACTCAGGAAAGTCAGTGCAATTGTAGTGAACAGCCAAATGAGATCTGTGAAACAGAAGGCTGTGATAACTTCACTCCAGGAGCTTTGAAGAGTATTTTCTGGAATGTTGCTGCTTTTTGCCTAACTGCAGCCATGAAGCATTTTGCATTGCCACCTGCTGCTAGAGACAGGCACTGCGCTGCCTTTTAAATCTCAGATACTCTATTCTGTTGTTGTGTCCTGGTTTTGAATCACCATCAGCTTGTCACTCAGCCAGCCCATTAGTATTCTAACTGAAAACACTGTGGATAATCAGGAAGGGAGTCTATTCCCGCCCTTTGCTGGAATTACTGGCTAGCATTGTGGATTTCCAAAAGTAACGAATAGTTAAGTTCAAGCTCTTTGGGAATGGAGCAATGCCTGTGAAGCCCAAGGTGCAAGATGCATTCATTGGTACAAGAAGGGAGTAGCAGCAAACTACACATTCATGCTAGCTAGGGCTGCTTCACTCAGACAACTGAGTACTCCCACCAGCACCTAAATTTTCTCCACACAGGCAGTATCAGTGTATCACTGTGCTACTAAATCCCCAAGGATTCTCCAAGTGAAGGCAACTTAATGCTGGAGGTATATGTTACTGTGCAGCTTGCCCAGCGAGGTCCAGCCCAGGATGTGATGCTTCCAGACCTCGCCTACACTGGTCATCCATGTTCTCCAAACAGAAGCTCTCCCCTAGCAGCTCCTGTCACCTAAAGTAACATGAGTAGTACCGGGAGATACACACTACGGGCATCAGGCCAGTGCACCATGAGCCAGGTGTGTGATCCCCAGGGTGTAGGATCACACAGTCACAGAGCCTGACCGCAGAAGTGCACGCTGCTCTCTGCAGCAGTGGTGTTACAGCTATTTGGAACAATGCACAATTCGCCTTTTGATTAAGAGCCCTGAGATTGACAGTAGCACATGCCAGCAGCTTCAGAGAAAAATAGCAAGAAATTATAAGGAAAAACACTGCCAGTAGGACGTGATTATTCCTTACCTCATTGCCTCAGTCATTGACATGGACCTGAGACACACCAGTTCAGAGCAAATCTTAATTTAAAACATACCCCATCTAAAACAGACATGCTTTTTCTCATTACCTGGCTTGATTTTGAGACCTGCTAAGCTTTTGACCTATAGATATCTAGTAACACTGAGTTCCACAGGTTCGGTGCTCCCTTTCTGAAAGCAGTTCAGTTTGACATGCTGCTGTGCTATTTTCAGCACTAAGTGGCTTCTGCAGGTGAGCCCTAAATACTTTTTTTTTTTTTAAGTGACAGAATACTATATAGTTTATTCTATGTTAAGGTTTCATAATTTCAAGTTATGTTTCAGCTTACTCATCTCTTTTTAGGAGACCAACATGGCCAGGCCAGTATGATGATAATAGGTGTTTCATTTTTCCAGTATGCATGTTTTCCTCTTCTTCTTCTTTTTTACATGTGATTACTCTCAGCCTGTCACATCACCTTGTTTAATTCAAAACGTGCTTCTTGGCAGCTGTAGAAAATAAGCAATATTTCTCTTTTCTTGTGCAAAGAAGAGACTGTGACAGGATAAGAAGCTTCTCCAATGTAAGTGACAGCCAGAGTATTTTTTTGAATTAAGATTAGGATAGGCAGAATGAAGGCTTCCTTGGATGAATAAAAGAGCTCTTCCTGTTAAATTCCAAAAATAAAAATCATGCAGAGCTGTTGTATTTCTGGAGAATACAGAAAACTGTAACGCATTGGTATAAAACTGATCGAAACTATCACCATAAAATCTTGTCGCATTTCAGCACTCTGCTTTATTGAGGAGAATCCAGCAACACCCCCTGCCCCAAACGCAACCAGCCAAGCCTCCACATCTTTAGTTTCAATGACAGCACTTGCACTTTTGGAAAACAGGTCATTTATGTGAGTGCTTAATTACATAATTAAGTAGATAGTCTCAAGGCAATCCTATTTGTGATTGGAAAGCCTGTCTTTCTGTGTTGGATAGTCTCTCCCAAAATTCTCATCCTTAATGCTGTCCTTTGGGGCTGTCCGCTTGCTTATGTCCATGTGTAATCCTACTGGCATTGTCAGGACTAGCTTAAACCTGAGAGTCCAGTAATGCTGGTCCCATTGCAGCTGATTACATGTGTGGGTTGACTTCATGCTGAGGTGGCTGTGGTTGCAGTCATGAGCATTGTTGGGAGTGTTGTGGCTGCTGTGGGTGACATAATGGTGCTGAGACACAGCTGATCTGCTGTCCCCTGTTAGCATGACACTGCATCTGCACCTGGCTCCTGGAGGTGGTTCAGGCACTTAGTGAGCAGTGCAGTTTTCGTAATATGGCACAGTGTGAGGGATGCGTCATTTGAAGCTGTGCAAAGTAATGCCACTGAAGTTTCATCTGTTAAATATAGCAACTGAATCTTAGGAACATTTTCATGCATAACATAACTAAATACATTATGCAGCTCTTTAGCTACCCTGAACAATGTGCTGAATTCAAACCTCATGCTGCCCATTGACTGCAACGGGCATCTCTAACGGCTACTCAAGTGCACTGCTTCCCCTGGCCCCAGTCCAGCAAAGCACTCAGACATAAACCTGTGAGTTCCCTAGCTTGGCAGTAGGCTGCTGGCCCTTGTCAGCACTGGAGTGGCTGACAGCAGTGTCAAAAGGCCCCTAGCTGTGGATGCAGAGAGGGTCCCGAGCTTGGAGTGGAGTCTCTGGAACCTCTTTTAGGCAGGTTTTATTTAGAACCAGAGGATCCACCCGCACAGTGTAGAGATGGGGTGCCATGCTGGCTTTATCAGTGTGGCACTAGATGTATTCTAGCCTGAGTTCTCACGGACATTGAGCAAGTGGGTCCTCAAAGGACAGATATCTACAGAGCCTTCCCTATGTGTTTAGCAGGCTGGCTGATAAAACTCTGCTCCACACCATGCATTACTGTCACAAAGGGGGCTTCTCAAGAAGTCTCTAGACTACTCATTTCAGATGCTACTACCGAGCTGTCTCAATATTATCCACATGTGATAAACATGAATTAAACACTAGAAACAATCCCTGAGATTTGCTCTTCCTTCAAGATTCTCAGCAGAAAATAGGAAAACCCACTTTCATTTCAGAACCACGGTCGGTATCAATATGCAGGCCTTGCAGACAAGCTTAAGTGACCACTTAAAACATGAGAACCAAGAGGTAAAGATGCTGAAAGTGACTGGGTGGTGGACATGATTACACAAGCAGACCTCTTACTACTTTTTAGATAGCCCAAAGCAGTAGTTATTATTTGACGCAATCATTATTATTTTGAAGTGATCAAAACCCAGTTAGTCTCAGTACAGTGAATAAGCTGTCCACAGCTGAAAAATAACACACTGCAGAATACAGAGCAGTGAGTTGGGCGTCACTTACACAACGGACCATTTATGGATACTTTTTTTCCCCATAGCAGTGTGCAGTGTGAAGATGTTACTCAGCACTAATTACAGTAGAGTATTTATTGGGTCTAAAAATATTCCCATTGAGACCAATGGAATGGCTGTTAAAAAAAATAATTCCCTTTCACTGCGTAACCCACCTTCCTGAAAACTTGGAAAAAAGCTAGATGGAGCCGTCTCTGAAACCTCTTTTGGTGAGGTTCAGCATGGAAATCACAATAGTTTCCTTAATACTGTAACATATATTATGGGCAGATAAAGGAACTAACATTTCATCTGTGTGTGATAGGTTTTATTTCTTTGATGCCAGATGAAAGGAGTCTTTTTGGCAAGGAAATGGTAATCTCTTGTTGTTGCACATAAATCCAAATTGGAAATTATGACACTTCTCTCTACTCTCCCAAAGCAAAGCAAACAATTCAGAAGCAACGGCAGACAGTGCCTTGGAGTTTTTTACATGCTGGGTGTCTGATTCTGCTTGTCACAGCAAAAAACAGAGTCTCTATATAGCAGTAGGGAAAAACAACCAAAAAAACCCAGTTCTTGTCCTCTCTGAAACCCCAGCAAAATTCCAGGAGGGAACAGACATGAAATCCATTATTACTGAAAAAACAGTCAAAAATCTGGCACACAGTGTGAAATCAGAACAAAAACGAATTCAATCAAACCTTCAGAATTACTGCCCAAGTCCAGAAAAAACAAAACAACAGATCATATACAAAATGCAAGGTTATGGAGGAGATCAGTCTGCTTCTTTCAGCCTGCTTATTGCCTTGTTGACTCGTGGTATGTTTACAGACTGACTAGGAATGAGTGAATTGAATAATGCGTTCGTCGAAGAGCATAAATATTTTTGCTGCTAAGCCAGCTGGATGTTAACCAACCTATTAATATTTAGTTGATGAATATTCACCCATACAGATGCTTTCATTGGCCTAAGTGCTCCAGCTTAAGTGGATAGCTCTTCTCCATACCCTATTGAATTCTGAAACATCTGAGAAAAATAAGCATTTAAGGTGACAATGAAAAAGCATCCGTGAGATTGGAAGAACACATTTCAGCACATTGCTGGTAGGTGGCGTCACGTACCATCTGTCCTCAAGTTTCCAAGGTGTGCCAAGTGACCTCAAGGATATGCTAGCAATGGACATCTTCTTTCAATGGCCCAACCAGTGGCTAGTGATGATGCTAGAGATCCACGTAGGAAATAGAGATATTAGTATAAAATAAACACAGACAAAGCAGCACTGTGAGCGAGGCATGAGAAAATACATTTTGGAGGCACACAAGCAAAAGATATGTAAGAAGACATGTGCTTCAAAGGCAAACTGGCTAAACCAGGATTTCACAAGGCATAGGTCCTTCCTCTCTTCTTGAAAACATGAGACTGAATAAGAGGAATTCTTTAAACCTATTGTAAGGAGGCACGGTATTATTATAACTACATGTTATTCATGGTAAAGCTGTATTGTCAATGCTAAAATTCAGAGTCTGTTATTGTACAAAGTGTGTCTGCTGAGTGCAAATGTCCTTGGCCTCAGTGTTTGCCCACTAAATAGAAAAGACAGGTGCAGGGTTGGGAGGAAGGCTTATAAAACATGACGAGAATGAACACATTAATCTGAGCCAAAAGTCATGCGCTGAGAGATGTTTCCTCAGCCATAAATACGAAACGTAGGGACAAATGTTTTTCTTGGGCAGAAACAGGCAGACCCTTTTCTCAGGAAAAGACGGTTTCTTTTAGGCTAGACGCAGGGTGTCAAACACTGGGGTAGCACAATGGTGTCAGCACAGCTCAGACACAAAAAACCTTCATCCAGGACTCCTGAGCTGCATGGTCACCTTCATGTTGGCATGTTAACAGTAGTAACCTGTGCTGGAAATCAGTGGGGAGCCTTCTGAGAAATGCCTCCATGTACGAGAGCTGAAGCAAAATTAAACAACCGTGTAATTTCTTCTCTGGAATAGAGCTTTCTCTCAAGGCAACCTCTACTTCTGTAATCACCTTGATTCTGGGGAACTGACTTCAGAATTTGCCACTGTTGATGTTCTGATTTCTCTCCTTTCTTCCTACTTTCTGTCTCTCAATTCACTGCTATTAACATCAGACTTCCAAGTATTTTTGTTGTCGTCCCAAATCCCCAAGCGTGACAGTATCCTCACCACTTTTATACACTCTCCTTCATTTTATGGCATTTCATGCTTTCCCTCAGCACTATCAGTCTTTGCGCTACCATCTCCCTCAGCTGTGGGATGGAGAGATGAAAGCAGAAGCCACTGTACCTCCCTTAATCACTGCTGTATTTTATGAGCAGCAGAAAAAGGTGCTGGGGGGGGGCAACAAGAAGGTTTCCTTTCTATGCTTCCTGTCTCTCTGCTGTTTTATGGTCTGTACTTCAGCTTCAGAGATGTTAGAGGAAAGGGAAGAGGCCAGGACACGAGATGGGTTCTGTCTTAATCCTCCTCCTTCTGATCTCAACTTCTGTTCATGATGCAGCCAAACGCCCAAGACTTTCACTAGAAGCCAAGCCTGGAGTCTCCGTTTCCAGGGACTCCTGGGTCCACCAAGTTTCCGTTTACTGCAGCAGTAACCCACCTCCTGTTCACTGATGAATTTTCTTCTCTATTCCTTCGCAGAGCCTAAAGCAAGTTGCAGATTAGGTCGGTCTGCGTCCACATCAGGTGTGCCTCCTCCATCCGTTACTCCGCTCAGGCAAGCCAGTGATCTTCAGCCGAGCCAGGTACCATCGTTAGCCAATCGTGAATGACTTCATGTGCTGCAACATGCCAAATGTTTCTCACCTCTGTGTCTGTCATTTGCTACAGTAAATGATTTTTTTGGTTTTTGTCTTTATTTTCTGTGCGTGTGCGTGCATCTGTGTGTGCGCATCTCTCATTGGCAATGAAATTCCACTGGCCACAGCCAGTAGAATTTTCTTTGCTCTTAATTCCTTGTATCCTTTTCTGTCTTCATTCTGTAATATAAATGTAGTAAAACTGTACTGTATGACTTGGCTGAGGTTTTTAATTTTTCATGTTTTCTGTACTTTTTTACTGTCTTTAAAATTTATCAAACTTTGATAAATTTAATCTATGTTTTTATGTAAATTTCTTTTAAATGTCTTGTCTAAAGCACTCGCATCAATGTTTGTCAATGACTTGTACATACCCGACTTCTGCCCAGCTGTACTTTAATATCTGAGCCAGTTTCACATTTGTTTTGGTCTTAATGCATGATTGTATTACACTGTGATTTATCACTGTCCTGAAAACTGCTGTTACAGCAAGTTACTTTGTTTAGTTAAGGCAGCTAGACTCTCTTCAGCTGCAGGCCATGTAATGCTTACAGGACTACTATATAGTCCACTGTAGTTATGTTCATGGTATATTGTTAGGAATCAAAAAACAAATCAAAAGGGTAACATCTCCTTGTATCTTAAACAGAGATACTTATTTTTTCCTCATCAAAACCAAAAATGTCACATAGACCCTTGAGAAAGAAATTAAAGTGCTTGGGTTTGGCAAATATCACCAATAGCAAGAAAATGGAAAAGAAATAAAGACATGAGAAACCTATACTTACCTTTATTTTATATGCTAATACTGATATTGTATCATTTTGCTGCGCAGACCTGTATTATTAGTTTGACAGAACTAACTGCTGAGAGTAGCAATTGAGAGAAGAGGTTTCACTTCAACATAACATGAATGCCTTCTGTCAAGCTCAAAACACTCCAGTACTGTATCACTCGCATGTACGTGTACAGGCCTACGCATCACTGTGTATGTGTGTGAGTATATACATGCACAGAGATATAAGCATGTATGTATATATGTGTGCATACATATATGTACACACACACAGACATCCTTATTTACATGGTGACTTTTCGACTGGCTTTCAGGGAATTAGTCTCCATAATCCTATTGAATTTCAGTGAGATTTGAGTGGAAAACTCCCTGAGGACTGCTTTGTAACCATCACGTATTTAAGTTGTTTGTCGTTTGGTGAGTTGCTTCTAGAACATCTTAACCAAAGTAGGGACCAGAAGAGTAAAGCTGATTTACTCAATGCAGACAACCAGCTACTTATTAGGAAGGTTATAGCTGGGTAGCCTAGTCCATACAGGTTAAAATTCTCTAACCTGCAAAGCTGACGCTACTGTATTACTTCTGAGCCCTGCTGGACGTAATGCCTAACAGAACCTTGCACGCTTCTAAAGCATATTTTACAATAACAAAATCAAATCCATACTGGAAATTCAAAATGACAGCCTATTTAAATACCACACAAAGTGTTCCTTCATCTAAGGAAGAAATTAGGGTAATTGTACTTCCAAAGGTTTTGAGTGTCCCAGTGTTCATGTAGTATATGATTTTTGATTAAATGGGTCTTACAGCACACATGATGCTTTGCTGGTTACTCAGCGGCAAAGGCACCTTAGGTGTTTCGAAGGATTTTTAGTCTCTCAGTTTATATTAAGAACTAAACAATAAGCTTTGAAAGCAGAAGCTGATGTGGTAGAAGAGATAATGAGCCTCTTAGAAGCTGCAGCCAGGGTTCACTGTAACTGCAGAGGAAAAATCCACCTCACTTCATACAGAAGAAAGGAACAAAGATGATAAGAGGAATTTTCAAGTGACTGTAGAGGGTGATCTTGTTAATTGAATAATGTATGATATGGACACGGCTTCATGAAAAACAAAGGAAAACCAGTAAAAGCTTTCTCTTTCCATATGTCTTCCCTTCAAGCTGTCAATCTCTTACTGCCCATCTATTAATTTGTCATATATTATGATGGCATAATTTTTTAAAGGTGGGGATTCGACCCTGATTCCAGCAAAATGACAAAAGTCTTATTAATCTCCATGGCAGGTACAAACACTACTTTGGTTGTGTTCTTTATATACCTAATCTATCTTAATGTGCAAATAATCTATGACAGGTGAAATGTGTTTAGAAATGGCTGGGTTGTTAGCCCATTCTGAATCTGACAGATTGTGGCATGCAGGGTATTTATTTCCATGTGCTCTGGCTATTGCTTGTGTTGATACTGGTTTCCTTAACCACATGGTAATCAGCAGTTAGACTTTCCAAAAGATTAAGAGGACACATCCTGTTATCCACGTCTTTGTTGGTGAGATGGGCACAGCTAACATTCATACAGCGATACAAGATCTGAGAAAGGGGAGATTAATGTTAATTGGTTTTCTCAGATCTTCATGGTTCCCAAACCGATGTTTTTCAAACTGTTTAACTTGCAGGAAAAAAAAACAGATTTGCAACTGAGCTCTCAAGGCCCATTCTTTTTAACACAGAATCAGTCAAGTAAGTGGTGAGGATGCTTAGTAATGAAAAATAGGTCCGATCTAAGGAAACCTAAATTATAATTCCAATCAAATATTGGCTAATTGTGTAACTATTGACATTTAACTCCCCTATGCCTTATTTTCTTGTGTGTTTATTGGTGTAGGAATTGTGAGGATTAACCAGTTAGTATTCATGGAACATATTTATGGTATATTGATGGTAAGCATTATAGTGATCACTTATAAATAAAGAGCTTACAAGCAGAGTTTAATTATGTGGCTGGTCTCTGATGGAGAACACTTTAAAATTCTATAGTGTAGCAGCAGCTAACAGTCACCAACTCGGTGGGACAGATACAGAGCGTGCTGTTCTGCACTTTGTTCTGGTAAATGGTGAGGGCATTTTGAAAGAGCTGATTGCAAGAAGCAACCTTGGAATAGGTCGTGAATTGACTGAATTTAAACTGAAAGATAAATATAAGTTTATCTTGGAACTGCAGTTACTGATTGTGTAAGGACAAACTTTAAGACATTAAGGAAGTAGCAGAGGAAGTCAAGTAGAGAGCTTGGAACTGTAATATGGCAGAAGCACGGAATATATTTGGGCTACAGAAGTGGCATATAGCTGTATTTCCTAAATACAGATCTTAATATAAATATCCTAAATAGAAGACTGTAAGTAGTGGAGAAGTGTTCTAGATATCACAGAACTTAATGCTTTATAAAGGTTCTCTTGTGCTAGCAGAGAGCTTACAGGGAATGGAAAAATGTTCTAGGAAGTACAGTAAGTGTATCTTAGAGGTAAGAAATGAGTGAATAAAATTAGAAATAGTGAAAGTCCATCTGAGTTTGGCCTTTATATGGAAATGAAAACAAATATCAGTCCTTTGTAGCCATTCAAGTGGACAGAACAGTAGAAGTTAACCACCACGTGCAGTTTATAAAGTAGAATAAGCATTGTCCAAGGATGCCCCAATAAATACCTCATCACCCACATTGCTGGAGCCTCTGTGCTGATGCCTGAGATTTCTGTAGCGGGCATGGCCGGGTGTTTCACCCTGCAGTGGTAAATACTCAGTCACATCAGGGGACCCCCATAAGTGGACAAAATTGTTCACTTGCATAAAGCAAGCAGGATTTGGAGTCAGAGGTATCACTGAGATACAGTGACGTTTGCCTTCATCCTATCATTCTCCACATCTTCACCTGAGGGTAACACAGGATTACACTCTGCCAATGGACTCGGAAATCCTTGTCACATGCAGGATATGTGTCCACTGAGCATGTTTGTCACAAAAGCAGAAAACCTTTGGAGCAGCCAGCACTGTGTCAGCCCCTCTGCTGGAGAGCAGGGCATCTCGCGGCCGGGTTGTTAATGTACACAAAATCGTTTCTAGGTCACTACCAGGCTTCTCTGAAACAGTCTTCAGCACAATAAAAAACCACTGGTTTCCATTTTAAGAAAAAGGAGCCAATATAACTATCTCTATAATTTTTTCTGCAAATGAATTTTGCAAAGTGAGGTTTGTTTTCAATAAGATGTAGACAGCTTTTGGAAAATCACATGTATTAAGCTGCACAGCAGCATAGCAGTGCATGTTCATAATGAAGATCCACAATCTGAAGGAAAATACACCCTTTGAAAACAAAACTCCAGATACTTACAATGTGGTATTTCAGCTTTTCTGCAAAGCAGAGCCTATTTTCAGATACATTTCCATGAAACCGTGTACCTTATCTGCAAATGTGCAGCCTCCCTTCATGCTGCTGGTTAGTGGCTTGCTTTTCAGGGGAAAGACAGCACTGTCCTTTACCGCTGCCTCCTCAAGGTATGCTATCTGAATTCTGAAGGTGTCTCATGCCTCTTAAGGTCTGGTGTCTTCTTGAGGGGAGGACCAGGCAGTGATATCTAGCTCCAGTTTAAGCAAGGAAAAAAGGTTTAAACTTTACAGTGATGATCAAAGTAAAATCCAGAAGCCATGCTGAGATTAGAAGTAACTCAGAGGAGGGAATGAAGATATATGGACAGCTATGAATTAAGGAGTTTCACCTTGCATTGAAGGAATGAAGAAAAAGCTAGAAAATATATCAGAATCAACACTGAAATTTTTTGTGGCTTATTTAAAAAAAAAAAAATGCAGCTCAGTTCATTACTTGCCTGGTATGTGCCTGAGCCCCAGCAAGTTGAAACGGCATTTTTCTCCCTCCCCCTGCTCATACGACCCCATCAGTGAATGTGACACAGAATGTCCACATGATGGACAAACTAACCATTAGCTTCCAAAACTGAGGAGAGCTTTCACTTATTTTACGATTTTTCTGAATGCAGTATAGCAAAGGGGAAAGGCCTCCCGTTCACAGAATGGACTTGACCATGTAATTGTTGTCTTGCACGAAATGAAGTGAATCTATCAACATTCTATCTGAGTATGTATCTTTGATAGACAAGAATTTTAGATACAAGCTGGCTCCTTCAATTTGTATTTAGGTAGGTAAATAATAAAACAGACTTGTGGAAGGACTGAGCTTACTCTTTAGCTGAGACCTAGCCTGCCTCTGAGATGTCTAAACCAGGGCTATGATACAGGTTCCCCACGGGGGGTTATATGAAGAGAGGCACCTGCAGAGGGGACTCGCCTAGCTAACCCCTCAGTGACCATGCAGAGCTGCATGTCTGTCACCTCACATAACCTGGCAATTTACCCTCCTAATGTGACCGCTGCTGTCGGCTGTGGAAGGCTAGCTGGGGCCATTCCTGCTCTGTGTGTGCTGGAGGCTCCTGCACATCTACCACTGGACAGGTAACAGTCGTTAAAATTTCCTTTGCTGTGTAGTGGACGTTTGTACCTTTTCAGACTTAACCCACGGGTGCTGAGCGCTAGGGGAGCAGCTGCGCGGACGACAGGGCCGGCCCCTGCCTACCGCAGATCTTGGCAATGCCGTGCTCTTGGCACCCGCCCTCCCGCCGGCCTCCGCGGGCAGGCTGGCTGCGGTGCCCGGGGGCAGCAGGAGCCCGCGGCGGTGTGCGGCTCTCGGCTCTGCTGTCCGACCTCGCCGGGGGAGCTGGCGTCAGGGAGCGGGGACCACAGCTCCGCAGAGTCCTGAGAGACCAGGATTTTTCCAGCAGAGATTTCCAATGTGTTAACGTAGGCAGGGAAACAGAGAGCAGATTTTCTGCTTTCAATACGCAACTGGAAGGGGGTTTGTTGTTGTATTTATTCCCAGTTGGTCTGCGGTGGGTGCAGCGCACACTGCTTTATGTCCAGCAAGAACACGAGAAGTTCCCTCTCTGTCGCTTGGGTCTATCAAGGAGAGGTCCCGGACGACAACGCACGTTAACGGCTGTTCAGAACGAACCCGAACGGATTCCGAACAGCTTCCCTTTCGCCGGAGCCGGGAGCACGAAGCGGACCGCCC
>Ga0065711_1001786_pt1 | contig 49477 bp, 36 predicted proteins | sample Hoacrofraction12_FD_59098 | JGI IMG/M metagenome (GOLD analysis project Ga0065711, IMG submission 59098) | Hoatzin crop microbial communities from Cojedes, Venezuela - Epithelial fraction 12 v2 (version 2) | ecosystem: Host-associated > Birds > Digestive system > Esophagus > Crop | place... | reverse complement strand
TGCCTCCTTTGCTAAATTTCTTTCTCAAGGGGATGCATTGCTCCTGTGCATGGAAGAAGTGTTGTTTAAAGAGCGACCAGCACTCATGGACCCCCCTGCCTTCGAGAGCCCTGGCCCACGGGATTCTGGCACCTGCCTTCCTGTCCTGCTCTCTGAAGGTGAGGGGTCCACAATTTCCCTAAACTAACTGTCTCCCTCAGCACCCCAGCTGCAGGGAAAGCTCTGCTGCAACATCAAACTGGTCTTGAGCCTTGTCAGTCTGCAAGGAACTCTTCAGAGTCCTGAAGTTAAAGACAAGTGATAATTTTGCTCTACAAGTCTGAGCCGGGTTTACTTTTCCATGTAGCTTTTTCAGTCTGGTATTGTGGTGGTATAGAACAATTCTAGCGAGTCCAAGTTTAAATAGATAAATTAATACAAATATGAAAATGGCAGCAGTGGATCGTGCCAAAAGTCAGCCTAACTCCACTGTCTTTCCGCTGGAAAGTCCAAAAGCAAACTCTTAGGAAGATTTGAAGGGCAGGACAAAGATATGATGCTTTCCAGACTATCTCCCCTTCTCTGCTGGATTCCTTGAATTAGAGACAAGATCTGTATAATTAATGTCTTTGACAGATTTTTCTTTCAGGAGTTGGACTACCAGCTTTTGAAACCACAAAATTTTTCAAAAATACAATGTAATGAGTTCCAAGAAGAGAATTTCCTACAAGTAAACCAAGGTGAACGATTTCAAACCAGTGCTGCAGGTGTTGTTATCATCTACAAAAAGGCAGGTATCAAGCCCTCAGTGAACATAAGAATCAGGTTTTACAACCTTCTCACCTTTGAAACCAGTCATTGCACTTTTGCATGGAAACACCCTACCTCCCTTTTCAGTAGAAATTAGCACAAAAATAACTCTATTTACATAAACATGATTCACTCTAATTTGTGCTCCATTTTGCCAAACATCCTAAGATGCAGTTTTTACATATATTTTTTTTTCTATATATATGTATATATATGTATATATTTTTATATATACATATATATAAAAAATGTATCTTAGGACATATAAAGCCCTGTTGTATATACTTACAAGGTCTTCAAGCAAGGACGTTGTTTCTTGTCTGGAACGACCCCATTCTGGGTGTACTAGCAGCATATTTGTTAACTATGTTGTACTCTATGATACTACGCATTTAAGCACTTTTCTCTGCTGTGGTAATGATTACTAAGGCTGAGAGAAGGACCATAACTGTGCAAAACTCTTCAGCATATCTGAACTAGTTTCTGAGTGCAAGTTTGACTCAGAAATTATTGATAGCATTGTGCCGTGATCCAGACAAATACTTAAGTATACTTGTAAGTTTAAGCACAGGAGTTTTTATATTCAAGCCAAAAAATGGAGCGTTTTGGAGGAGAAAATTCTGCATGTGTGACTGTTAGCTTTAAATAAATAATTTTCACACAGAGGGACCCTGCTAGACAGAAGCCTTTGCTCTATCACAAGGCTAAGCTGCTGGTAGTCTACAGTTGGGGTGGGGAGAGGTTGTTCTTCTGTTCTTGCTGTGCTCTCCCTTGAGTGTGAGGAATTTACAGCTATTAAACAGACACAGATTCTCCACAGTCACCAACAGGGGAGATTCTTCTACCTTGACATGGAGATCTAAAAGAGGTATTTTTAGATCTGGACCTCTTTTATGATTGTAGACATAGTTTCACAGCATGTTCACCAAAGTCCAAAAAACAAGGAGAGGAGCAGAAGAGCTCTCCCTGCTTGCAAGAGTAGTTTTTATGGCACACTGACAATAAAGGATGCCCTTTTGGCGATGCCAAACTCTCCCATACCTGAAGAGAAAGTTTAGTCACTGAAAACAGAGCTCCATATGCTGCTACAATACCACCAAAAGTATATATTCAACATAAAATGTGTTACTCTTGGTAACCGTTAGGCAGATAGTCTTTTTAAGTTTCAGGAGATGAAACATCAGTCCCTAGCACACCAAGGATGAGCTGTGTCCCAAGGCTTTTATCAAGGTAGGTAAGAAGTTGAAGTCTAAACCAAGGGGTTTTTTAAGAGCAAAAAAATAAAATAACCAGGTTGCCTGACCAAGGACTTTTTATTTAGTAAACTTATTTCTAGGTGAAAATATGCAGTGATGTAATTAAGAGCTGATCTGGGTCCTGCAGTTTCCTTTCATTTACCAGAAACAAGGGTACAAGGATGGTGAGGGGACTGGAACATCTNCCCTATGAGGAGAGGCTGAGGGAGCTGGGTTTGTTCAGCCTGGAGAAGAGAAGGCTCCGAGGGGACCTAATAAATGCTTATAAATATCTGAAGGGTGGGTGTCAGGAGGATGGAGCCAAGCTCTTTTCAGTGGTGTCCAGCGACAGGACAATGGGCAATGGGCACAAACTGAGGCACAGGAANTTNTGCCTGAACATGAGGAAGAACTTCTTCTCTCTNAGGGTGACGGAGCACTGGAACAGGCTAGNCCAGGGAGGTTGTGGAGTCTTCTTCTCTGGAGATATTCAAGGCCCGCCTGGACGAGGTCCTGTGCAGCCTGCTGTAGGTGACCCTGCTTCGGCAGGAGGGTTGGATTAGATGACCCACAGAGGTCCCTTCCAACCCCTACCATTCTGTGAAACAACCTGCATGTACTGGCAGTTGAGGAAAAAGACATTTCTTCGCGACACTGAAACTTCAGCTTCAGATATTCAGTTTTCCACCAGAGGGCACTCCTATATTTTTAATGAAGGCAAGTTTCTGAACAACACTGGGCAGGTTTGCATAGCTTGGCAGGTACCGTACAATTCTAGTTGCAACACAGCAGGAGGAAAAATGCAGGATCGGCTTCACCTCGTTGCACATCTGTCAACACTATGCATCATCTGGCACCCTCCACTGCTAGATGAACATGCACAGCACGTCTTCAGTGTGTCAGATGTGTCAGGCTCACGCACGTGAAATAAATAATCAGTTCATACACACAGTGTCTGGTGTGGCCAGGATATGACCCAGTTTAACCTGGGATTGAAGGGCTTTGTGTCTTTCTCCCGAGAAGGATTGAGGCCACCAGTGTCACCAGGCTTGGTACCAGATTTTAACATTTTCTGTGGAATACTCCAAAGCCTGCGCTGCCCAGTGAAGTTATCTTGGTTTATAGAAATAGATGTTGTTACAAAATAAAATCAGTTTGAGAGATGATGCAGCTTGAGCTGATTTTGTAGCTTTGGGACTTCAGAATCTATATCAGTGTACAATATAAAACAGATATCTGCAGTCAAATCTGCAAAGACTGAAGAATCTGTTAGTTTAGCTGGACTCTGTCCCTATCAGGTGTCGTATACTGTAAGGGTTTTTGAGTGTTATTTAGCTTTTTTACTTCTTTCTAGAAAGATATTAGGGCAGTTAATGTAATATAGTTGGGTGAGAACAATCTAGGTAGTTTGTTTTTTGAAGACAGAAGAGAAAGTAGAGTTTTTAAGGCATCCACATGAGGAAGTCAAAGATATTTGAAGAGAAATGCTACAGAAAATTATGTTTGCTTTATCTAGATATACAAGACTAAAACACTTTTCTTTACAGGCTCTGTTAAGGCTGAATTACCTCATGAGGATTTATTAAAGTTAGTCTCATTCTTTAGTTACTGAAACAGTTGGCAACAGTAGTTTGAGGAGGAAATAAGCTCTTCTGGTAATTTGACCAAAATATACATGAACAGAGTCAGCAGAAGTTGGAAGTATGACACATCAAATGGTTTACATGCTCTGGCACCACGTCAAGAGTGACATATTCTCACAGCAATTAAACAGGTAAGTACTTCTTCCTTCCCGTAAAGCCAGTGAGAAGGAACAGCCTGAAATCGGTCTGTTAAACTCAGCTCTACACCAGGGAAGCTTCTATGTTGACTTGAACCCAGCTGAGACAATAAGGGAGAACCAGGCTGAGTTAACACAGGTGTAAGCATGCTTCTTTTTTTTTCAGTCCTTTCCTCTCAGTTGTATTTTTCCTACGGACACCTTTGGCACTCTTTCTCTGTCACAATTTTTTCCCATCTGGTTATAGGTCTGCAAGAGGTGCTTACAAAATCACCTGTCTTCACTAGGCCTACAGATGTCATATGACTGTGACCTGTCGGTCTAGTCAGAAGCTGAAAAAATCACACAGAAATGCCCAGCAGCTTTTAGCTACAAATGTACTTTGTAATAAGATGACTTCTTTGACTATATTGTTCTGCAATGACACCTCTCCACCTTGCTACCTTCTATGCTCCAGCTAATGCGCCAGCTGCTGTCTGTTCTGGGCAAAACTAGTCATCCGTAAACTGATCAAAGAGAGATCAAGAATATGGGGTCTTCTATCAACCCATGGTGTTGCACTTCAGGAGGAGACAGGTGACCTCCGTGCTTTCAGGATTTAAGCATGGTGAATCTCTACCTAGTTCATCTAATGGGGCTGGTCACTCCACTTCTCTGGAGTGTTTCATGACTACTTATCTTAATGTGCTTCTTAAACTTCTACTTTCGACCCACTGCAGAAAATCTCTCAGTGTTTAACTGCCTGCCAGTATCTCCACTATTCAGTCTCTCATTTTTCAGCCCGAAGCCTTACGCTCTACAAATCCCCAACCTCCCAGCCTCACCGCAGCCAAGCCCACTGTCATTAAAGTTAGTCTCACTATAGCTAGCCTCCACACTAGTCTCCTGAGTTTGCAGATGATGATGAAGACCTGTCCCTGCAACAGTATGATCTAGACTGCTGGGATGAGATTAGTCTCATCCAGCTCCAGAAGCTAGGGATCTACTCCAGAACCATTCTGCTTATGCTGCCTTTATAGGTCATAGGGGTACTTCAGGTCTGCATTTCACCTCCTCTTCTTCCAGATGTCTGAGATAGGCTGGATGAGCAGCTAAGTTAAATGGCTGTCTTGACATCACCAAGACTTTAAAAATAAGTATCATGTGGGTCAAGGAATTCACTATTCTATATCTCTTTGAGGACACGATTAAGGCAAACAATTGTTTCAGGAAGAGGTGTAAGGGGGAGCTGTAAGGATATAAATGCTATTGCTATAATACTATGTGTCTAGGATAAAGTTCTGGACCTTAAGGCCAGCTGGTTTGGCTCTAGTTAGTATAGCTGAACTCTGCCTCTTGAACCACTACGACATCTTCTGCGCTGCTAGTAATGTAGGGCACTTGGCATTACTAACCACTCCGCCATGTCAAGACTTTTCTGGAGGGTAATACTGGTTGGTCTAAGACAAAATAGTGTCAAGGACTCAGATTATAAAGTCACAGAAAATCAAGTCAATGCTCAAGCCTGTGTTCTGGCTCTCTGTAACTTATCGATATAAATAGACAAGGAAAAATGAATGGGTGGAAAGGGTTTGTAGAAAGACCTAGAAAGAAGGTCTAAAGCTAAGAATAGATTCACATCATGCCTTGGAGACAGTATTTACTCATTCTGCTGTAGAATGCCGCCAGTGATTGACCAACAGTGTGTATGTATCCTCTAAAATACACAGGGAATGTGTTAGACTGCAATGGACATGTGTAAAGAAGACCTATATCAGCTAGTTCATGTTTCAGGGAAGCAGCAGCACAAAGTTACCAGGAGGAAAACCTACTCCCAACTGATTAGTCTTCTCATCAGTGTGTTACCTTTGGAGACTCTTTGGTAGTTTCTCTGTATGGTCTGTAGGAAAGATTAAAGTGTGCTGTGTTTCTTTTGTGAGAAGCAACATAAAATTGCACCTCGCCACTTCTTCAGCTGCTTAGGTAATCAGAATTGCCTTCATAGCTCTGGTATATACACATCCTGGTGTGTACACATCACCCATTCCTGCCCTCGATCAGAGGGCTGTTTTTAGAGTGCAGCGCAGCTGTTAATGTGTTTCCCAGTTGCACAGAGGAAGGAAAATACTACACATACCATATGTATGAAATAACCAGGCATGCTGCACAACTGCTATTTTGTCTTCGAAACACAGCTGCTGCTTCCCCAGAACTGAGCTCATACCCTTGTTCACCTGCCTGGTGCACTTATGTGACACACATGCCAGAAGCAGTGGCATGAAAAAATTTGCTTTTCATGCAGAACATTTCATCTCATTCAGTTATAGAAAGGTTTGGGTTGGAAGGGACCTTTAAAGATCATCTAGATCCAACCCTCCTACCATGGGCAGGAACATAACGAGATGTCAAAATTCTTATGGCTGTTGTGATTTAGCCCCAGTAGGGAGCTAAGCCTCACACAACAAATCACTCACTCCCCCTCAAGTGCCAGGGGGGAGACAATATGAAGGGTAAAAGTGAAAAGTCTCGTGCAATAGGTAAAACAAAAGCTGCCCGCACAAACAAAGCAAAATAAGGAATTAATTCACTACTTCCCACTGACAGGCAGGTGTTCGGCCATCTCCAGGAAAGCAGGGCTCCATCACATGTGACAGTTACTTGTGAAGACAAACGCCATAACTCCAGACATCCCTCCCTTCCTCCTTCTTTCCCACAGCTTTTATTGCTGAGCATGGCATCGCGTGGTGTGGGATATCCCTTCGGTCAGTTGGGGTCAGCTGTACCAGCTGTCTTCCCTGTCATCTTCTTGTGCACCCCCAGCCTACTCGCTGGTGGGGCAGCATGACTAGCAGAGAAGACCCTAACGCTATGGAAGCGCTGCTCAGCAATAGCTAAAACATCAGTGTGTTATCAACACTCTTTCAGTCACAAGTCTAAAACATAGCACCATACGAACTACCATGAAGAAAATTAATTCCATCCCAGCCAAAACCAATATAAAGGCAAGTAGTTTCATTGACTGCAAAGTTGAAGATCCCTAGCAATTGCTTTTAGCAGTCTAAAACTATCCCCTCTTTTTTCTGTAGATCCAGTAGAGTACCCACCAGCCCTATATGTAGATCTTTGCCAACCCAGATTATCACATATTGCCTCTGTTTGAGAAAGAGTTTTGAGTTTTGTATGAAATGTTCCACAAAAATACCAATTTTTCTGCTATCTTCCCATTAAGTACTGTCACTATGACTAAACAGGCTGTAGATGGCTAAAGTAATTCGGGGTGAATTCCACCCCCCACATTGGTATTCCTGATGTTTTAATGGGTAAGCTCACTTGCTTTGGTTGACACAGGACCTGTGTGGCACCTCTTGGCTAACAGGTGTCTTCAGTGCCCAACCTGTGCAATCTTTTTTCTTATTGACTAGTAATGGGTAGACTGACTGCCAGTGTTATGCCTCATTAGGTGATGGGCTAACCTGAATGGCCTTGTTATTTGCTGTTAGTTTCTTAAATGGAGCAAGAACATAACCTAAGTATTGTGTATCACCTTCTAGCACGATGAGCTTCCTGCTACCACCCACTAATGGCAAAGCAGGTCCAAGTCCAATGCTACAGCTTGTAAAGAGAACAAAGACAGCTTGGGCTCAAGGGATATGCTTTGTGCAGATGATGAGATCAGGCTCAGACATCAAGCTGCTTGGGGCGATGTATTATTAAATGCTATCTACTGATACGCTACTTATGTAGAAGCTGATTAATGACATCCTACTTTATTATTCCTTATCTTTTATCTTCACCTTGTTTCACAGATGTAGCTGGCAGTACACGGCACTAACCAAAGACCCATGGCATTCATTAGGTGGTGACTGCTCCTCACAAGTGCCATAAGGCATGCAATTCCTATTCACAATTTTGCTAATGATGCTGGTTAACATGTTGCTGTGTTGCTGTTCAAGACAACATGGTCTTGTCAGTCTCAAACTAACTTATCTTTTACTTACCATTTTCTTTGACAAAGTCCTCTGATAAGCAGAGATAGAAATACATGACAGACTCTGCAATGTATTCCCCCGGCACTAAAATCTTAGCAGTAACACTGTAGAGGGGTTTCATCTAACAAGCGCTTCTTTTGACCTGTTTTGTATTTTGTTAGAGAGTTGCAGCTGCAGATCTTAAGGCACATTTAAACTAGAAACAAATCCTTGTTTAGCCATTCTCCGTGCCTCGGGAAGTATTCTGTCATTATGTGAATGGGGGAGTTTAATGCTAGCAGCTCAGGACAGGTACAGGATGCAGGCAAGTCAAATGTATTTGATTGCTTAAGGTCCTGGTTTTTATTAGCTTTGATGCTGTGATTAGAGGAGAGGAGTGATCCCCTCTAAGAGAAAACTAACCAGAGGAATGGTTTTCTGCTAGGTTATTGTGCTGATTTATCTCAGCAAGGGTTAAACAGGCAAGAGGACATTGTTGTTGAAGATGGCTAAAACTATCTTGATTACTGCTCATAGTATTCAAAGGTGGATTTGGTGGGGAAGGAGAAGAAGGGGTGGTTTAGGGAAATGCAGGTCCGTGTTAGTACTTGCCAGTCCAACGGTAATGGTGTCAGTTGTGTAACTGCACCGTCTCTCCTTCCCCCTGAGGCTGTGCCTGATCCTGGGGGCAACCCAGAGCTCTTGCACAGCCTACAAAACCCATGCAGGTCAGGAGGTAAGTAGCAGGGCAGCTGCACTCCATGGAGCGAGCCATGAAGGCTGCTGGTGTTATTGTTAGCTATGATCAGAATAAAATGAGTTCCAGAAATACACTGACAATCACGTGGGCTTCAATCATTAAATTAACAACAGTAAGGATACAGTGTGGAGATAGCTTCTTCCCAGAGACCATGTCATGGAAAGAGGGTGCTGTGAGGCAAAAGGAAAGCAGAGAGAGCAGTAACTGAGCCACGGTGTCACTTCAGGCGAGAGCATGGGATTCTCCATGCCTTGCCCAGTGCTCTATCTCCCACTCCCAAAGCTAGCTGGGTGACTACATTAAAGATCGTGGTATTAGGATGCAAAAAGTGTTTTCATTGGCATACAATTCTCTGGAATACGGCTCTGTTTATTTTATTTCAGTGGTGCACACAGGAAGCCTGAAAATGATGCTGAAATGTCGTGATAATATGCTTACCCCCCTGTTATCAGGACATTTTTTAATAGTTATCTGTACATATGCAAGTGTTTGCTGGAAAATAAAGAATGGAAAATTCAAAAGATTACACGCAATAGACGAACTGGCTTTCAAGTCTTGCTTAATATTACAGATTGTCAGACACTGCAAGTCCATTCTGCTGCATGTACTCATCCTGGCTGATTTCAAATGGGAAGAAGACTGATTTAATGGAGTGGAAGTGAACAACATGCAGCTTTCCTTAAGTGATATCCATTTTCTATAATTTTCCAAGTTAGAAAGGTAGGACCTTTGGTCACAGCATACACCTCACCAGTCTAAGCTGGGCAAGAGGTTTGAATCTCTGCTAGTCTCATAAGAAATGTTTCCCAAAGTCAACCTCCTGGGACTGGGCTAACAAAAAATCTTGCATTTCATACCTTTTTGGACAAAATCCTCTCTGAAGCTTTTCCCTTTCTATTAAAAAATGGTGCTGAAAAATAAAACCTTTCAAAGTGCACATGTGCCTCATTTCAACATCAAAGAATGAGGGATTACACTTTTGTACCTCCTGCTGTTACACCTTTGTGCTCTTTAATACATGACTAAGAGGTGTTTAGTGTCGTCTTCTAATCTCCAGCTCACGCAATTCCTTGGTTGAGAAGGAACCACAACTTTTGTTTTGCTTCCATCCTGTGCAGTTCCCAGAAATCCTGAATGACCTGGAGAAAGACCAGACTAGAGCAAAGAGAAAAAAATATCCCTTGAGTGCATCACTTTTTCAAAGTCATGATTTCAAAGTAAACCTGTAGGTTTATGAACTATGGCTTATGACTTTTGACCTTGTATAGAGGTGGTAGAAGGCTTCATCAATGGGAATAATGTTCACCAGCCAAAATGAACTGTGGTTGACATGAAAAGGTCTTCATTACTAGCCATAGCTATAGAAATGTCAAAAGGACAACGTCCTCAAAAAGTAACACAAAAAAGTCTCAGTCCTGGGTGTGCAGGCATCTGAACATAGTTAGCCCAGGATAAGCAAGAGCTGGTAACAAATAGCCACCCACTATGACACCTCAAGTGTCTGCACTTTCTCCATTTTCCCACTAAAAAACTGGAGGTAATATGTCTATTTGTCATTGAGGGTTTTGTTACCTCATGTTTATTACAGAATAAGAGCATGAATATGAGCAATTATTACAGAATACTTGATGTTGCAAGACTGTTGCAATAGGTTTCCCCTACCTTTATTTGCTCACGTCTTTGTTCATACCATAAAGTACCTTTATTCATGAGTATTGGATATCATGGGAAATGGCTTTCAAAAAACAAAGACTGACTAGGGAATGAGATCGTTTCCATGAAAAGTTTTCAACCATCTTCCAGAACTGACACATGTAAGCATTTCTAATTAACTCTTTGCATTTCCTCAGATTGCTTTATACTTCTGTTTAAAGGATCTGATTTGCTGTAGATTATAGAACTGATTTTTAGAGTATGAGACATACAGAAAATGCAGGCCAGCTCTGATCCTTACCCAATCGGTGAACCTCATAGCAAACGGTGCATTGATGGGATGGTACTCTAGTATAGAGCTTGGCCCAAAAGGTGCTACACAAAGTTCTGCCTACTGTCCAGAGCCATTATGCCTTAAGTAGGTGGAGCAGACAATGCAACCAAGCAAAGAATATACATTCTATATATGAGAGACAGAAATCAATTATTCTCAAAATTATCAGTATAGCTGACTGATGCAGAGTGGGATTAAGCACCAAATTTTCACACCCTTAAGTGAAACACTTGACCACTCTGCAGGTAATGAGTAGAAGTTATTCAAAAAATAGAAAATATCCTCTCTGAACTGAGCCTGATTTCAGGTGAAAGCAAAAGTCCCGTGCAGAGGGATGTGAGTGTTGGTAATAGTCCCCAGAATGAAGCATGGCACATAGATGGATGTAAATGGAGGAGCACAAGCTGCCCAGGAAACCCCAGTGAATTGTTTCAATGCAGCACTGTAACAACATGTAGCTGGACCATCCGAACTCTTCCGCTTACTTGATCTCCTTCACTGCTGAGGACTACAGGATTAAATGCACTTATTTCTATAGAGCTGGGGATTTCTTGCAGCAGCAGGATTGCATTCCTTAAAGAAATAAGAAATGTTGGTTGCAGCCTTCTCTCTAAGCTGCATTGCAGACTGAATTAGCAGTAGATGAGCTAGACCCTGCACAGCTGTCAGCAAGGTGCCCCAGCCCCAGGTGGACAAATCTCATCTGCTGAGGTACTCTCTTCTCTTCCTCATACTGGGGATTTATCAGCAGGTGTTTCTATTACACTAGTTGGGTGTTTTTCCTTCCCCATTCTTCACTGTTAGAGATTCAGACATGAAGACCTCAGCATTTTCAAACAAAATTCTGGGACAAGATTTTTCTTCCACTCCTGCAGAAAGCTGGAGTGAGCTCAAAGTTCACCTCTCACCAAACTGGAGGGACCTCCACGAAAAGCAGCTTTTGCAGTAGAAGTGAGCCTGTTGAACCACTTACCACCCACAGCCTTGCCTTACTAATCCTTTCCTTTTAATTCTTTCCTTTCACAGCACATCTACTCTGTAAGGACTACATCAACTTACTGCTGATGAGGAGGGACTCTGCTGGTGGCTGAAATGGGGAAACAGATGAAAGGAGAGAAAATGGAAGCTCAGCCACCTCTTCTAAATACTCTCTTGGGGTGTGGCTGATTTGGAGCCATCTAATGATTTCCCACTCTTGCTGAGGGAGATTCTATTCCTTTCTATGTCTGCATGTCTGACTACCAGCCAGACTGCAGAAAGTTTTTTGCCAGGTTAGGAAAAGGAATCAACTGAGAAAGGAGGAAATATAGCAGTGGCACTGGAGATGATCTTCCTCTTCCGACAGTGGTAATCTGTGTACACCATCCCACGTAACTTCATTTCCAAGGTGCTGTGAGATGAGACAGATGATCTGTTCTAGTCATTTTTTGCTGCTTCCCCATCCCTCAGTTCCACCCCTACATACTCAGTCTCTGCAGTTTAACAGATTATGTCTGAAATCCCACCCATTAACTATGCATGAAATAATAGCATAGTTTAACATTTTCCCTCCCACACAGCACATTTCTGCCTTTTTACAGTCCCTCAGTTGTAACAAAAGTACTTGATGTTGGACCTTACGGTGAATTGTGCTGAGTAGCTTACTTTTAGATTAAAAATAACTAATTTCTGAGAAGTTATTTTTTGTCATAGACCAACTCCTTAAAATACAGCTCCCCATAAAATAGCCAGCACAGCATTTACAGAAAAACTTACAGAAAAATTGACAGAAATTGTTTGATACAGCACTGCTACTAAGTGAATAAATCTAGCACACTATGGCCAAAGCATATTATAGGCAGAGTAATAAATATACTTACAGCAGTGGACAATCCCTGCCACTTAAAACTGAAAAAGTAAAGAAGTTTATTCTTGACATATTACATCAAGTGACGGTTTGTGGACAGGCTGAGACCCAGATTAAAGCATGCCTACAGACAGCTCTGGGAGAAATATAGCTGCCTAAACTCAAATGTGTGGCCCTAACCGTCTCTGAAAGCTCTCTGCCACGCCAAGCGAAATGTGTAACCCTTATGCATGCCACAGCATGAAGGGAAAGGAAGGATTAGAACCTTGTTTCCTATGAAATTGAAATAGGCCACTCCTCGCTCTGTCCTTTGTTGCAATTTGCATCTAATTTGGAGACATTTACCTCTTGTGTAAGGCTTTGTGCGGGCAGCCTGGGTGCCAAACAGAGGATTGTGGATGCCAAGGCTGGATTTCAGGATGTAAAACATCAGGTTCTGGCACATTTCTTGGGCCAGCCGAAGGCACAGATGATCTCTAGCCCTGATAACATCTGAATGTGCATCTCATGAATATACACCTGTTGTATTCTTTTACAGCTGCAAAATTACATAATCTTTCTTACCTGTCCAGCAACCTGAAGAAGCAGAGCAGGTGGACACACACATAAAGTCAGGAAATCAATCTGAAAGTGGCACAGAAACAGTAAGAACAATGTTTATTACTGTGTTGTATACCGTTTATATGTAAAGATATCCGTGGCTAACTGTTACAGCAGTGAACATTAGTGAGGATTATCTCCACGCAAGTAGAAAAAGCACCTTTCTGCTTAGATGATTAGTATCTGAATTACAACCGTCCCCATTTTTTGAGGCAATTTTGAAGTCTGTTTTATTTTTTATGATGTCTTTACTGTTGCAGAGCAGAATAAAAACCTGACCAATGCAGAACATAACTGTGAACAGTCTGGTACTAGAAATAGCATAGTGTGTAGCAGATGATGACTCAGCCTCAGAGGAAATCTGTTTGATAAAACCTTTCTTACATGGGATAGGTTAAAAGTTTGACAAACAGTATGAGAAGATGAGCCAGCACTGTCAGGAATTCACTAGATAGGAAAAAAACCCCAAACTTTTCTTGGTCTTGTGTAAACTTGCATTTCCACTAAATTTCTCTGTGTTTACATAACTATATGAGTGAAGATTAAGCCAAAGATACATGTTCCTGCAAAAATGCAGGAAAAAATACACTAAAAATCAATGCATTTGTCTAATGTAGCAATCAAAATCATATGGGTGAAAAGGGTAAATGCAACTTCATTATGGCACTACACTCCCAATCTTCGTAAGCTCACCGTAGCCTCTCTTTTTAGTTATAATTCAATTAGGTTTAGCTGAGGAGTGGAAAGTTTTATCTACTATGAAATTTCAGCTACTTGTGACATGCATTTCAAAAAGTCAAGCTGTCTTTCAGTTCAGTGCTTAGGACTTTCTTCAAGACTGTATTTGGATACTATGGATTTTTTCCATATTTTGATCAGTGCATTCATGTATGCAGAATGCTCGTAGTGGTTGCAGAGCCTACATTTCTTGGTTTCCTCAAATGTTCATTACTTATGTTTAGTGTGAAAAAAAGAAAAAACAAAGATAGATGAATTAAAAATAGTGTACAGGATGTTAAATTTCATTAACACATTTTAAAATATTAACATTTGTGAACTGTATTAGCTAATGATGATATCTCTTGCAGAAAGTGCATTTTCGTCTTTGTGATACACGCCACGCAGAGCTTTGCTAAAAGCTGTCTGGCAGATTGAAAAAATAGAGCTCCCTCTTCAAATCTCAAGAAAGTGTGTGTAGAAAGAAATTCACTGAAGACATTTTAGATTAATTTATGAGATTTGTTCATTTGTTGTGCCTGGTCTCAAAGATATCCTTGTATTAAGCCGCTGTGATTGTGTGGTTTCTAGTTGTGTCTTTTCACAGAGCAGTTTGGGCTGGAAGGCACCTTTAAAGGTCATCTAGTCCAAGCCTGCTGCAAAGAGGAGGGCCATCTTCAACCAGATCAGGTTGCTCAGGGCCCCATCCAGCCTGACCTTGAATGTTTCCAGGGGTAGGGCATCTCCCACCACCCTGGGCAACCTGTGCCGGTGCCTCACCACCTTCAGTAATGAATTTCTTCCTCATATCTAGTCTAGATCTACCCACTTTTAATCTAAAACAATTACCTCTTGCCCTGTTGCCACAGGCCCTGCTAAAAAGCCTGTCCCCATCTTTCTTATAAGCCTCTTTTAAGTACTGAAAGTCTGCAATGAGGTCTCCCCACATCCTTCTCTTCTCCAGGCTGAACAACCCCAACTCTCCCAGCCTTTCCTCACAGCAGAGGTGCACCAGCCCTCGGATCATTGCTGTGGCCTCCTCTGGCCCCGCTCCAACAGCTCCAGGTCTGTCCTGTGCTGAGGGCTCCAGAGCTGGATGCAGGACTCCCAGTGGGGTCTCACCAGAGTGGAGCAGAGGGGCAGAATCCCCTCCCTTGTCCTTCTGCCCACAGTGCTGGGGATGCAGCCCAAGGTGCGGTTGACATTCTGGGCTGTGAGTGCACATTGGTGGCCTATGTCCAGCTTTTCATCCCCCAGTACTCCCAAGCCCTTCACTTCAGGGCTGCTCTCTATCCTTTCATCCTCCACCTGTATTGATACGAGGGATTAAAATGTTGTGGAGTTTGCTCCTTGGGTGTAATTTGGAAATAAACAAATAAAAAGGTAGAAGCAAAATTAACTAAAAAAAAAAAAAGCCTTTTCATGTGAAAATAGTCTTGAAAAGAGACAACATGGGGTCATTTTTCTCCTGCTGTTGATTACACCATATATAATTTGGAAGTTGTAATAAGTTTTGCTAATCTTTGGAATTCATTGTCATTTACTTACAATTTACTTCTCTTATAATGCCTATTGGATGTACAGATGCATTGTTAGACAGTACTGTCCTACCACATACCAAAGAATGCAAAGCGTTACTTGGAGTAAGGAAAGATAGCTCAGTGATCAGCATGCTATTTAAAAATTAGAGGTCCATCTTGAAGTTATTTTGTTCAGATGGACATACATTTTGTTTCATTCAATTCCCTTTCACAGAAAACAATTGTTACTTGAAATAACATAAAATATCTTTCTCTTGAATTTTGGGAAAGAGCTGTTGCATAGTGCAGCCAGGAGAGAGTCTAAGTTCGAGGCAATCCAGAGTTTCAGCAGGGATTTTTCAAACCCACCACACATAAAAAGACACCACCATTTCTCCATTGTCACCCTAGAAACATTATCGTAACACGTTAAAGTGTCAAATCAATCAAGTCTCTACACATACATTTAAAAGTGTATTGCATGTTTTTGCTTTGCAGATTTCAAGAACTTTTCTACAAGTTCTGAGAAATAAGTGAATCAAGGCCTAAAACATGTCAGGGGTGTAAAATACATCCATCTTACAGTTTCGGAAGGCTGCATACATTCTAGGAATAACCAGAAGTTTCATAACTAATGATGATACAGTTTCAAAATGACATTAAAGTTTCTGTTTCAGCACTAAAAGGATGTCATGAATGTTGCATATAAAATTCAGGCAAACAGCAAACTCAGTCTGCCTGCCACAGGATTTTTCTACCTGCCATTAGCGGAATTTATTTTTGTAATGGCGAGAGACAGGATATTGCCTTAGCTGAACTGTACATATCATAAAATTTTGCTGTTCCCTTTACACCTTTGCACAAGTGTGAGAAATGTTGCAGTTTAGAGAGGAACTAGTTCTAAACTAGTTTGTGGTCAGGCAGTTGAACTAGATGATTGTTGTCAGTCTCCTCCAACTGAATTTATTCTATTCTATTCTATTCTATTCTATTCTATTCTATTCTATTCTATTCTATTCTATTCTATTCTGTTGTATTCTAAACTGTGTACTTTTCCACAGTGAACCAAGGGGCCAAAGATATGGGACATGATTCAGGCACTGTCCTAGGGCAGTCAGCTGTCTGCTGGGAGCTCCATAAGAAGTAGGTGAGAAGAAGGAATGGGGAATGACCTCTTTCCATGGGCCCTCCCATGGCAGCTCCTTGTCTTTTTATCCTTGGTAAAGGTAGGAAAGGCTTCAAGGATTTCAACTTGAAAGGTGAAATAAGCCAGGAAGAGGATGAACTAAGAGGAACGCAAGATCTGATGTGAGGACCCCAGTGACCACAGGGAGCTATCAGGGACAAGGCATGCTGCCTACAATACATTTTGAAATATCTGCTATGATGACGTTCAAGTCTTTTACTGACACTGCTTGGTTGCAAGAGGACGAAGTTTTACCAAAGTCAGTCACTAAACCATTCTCATTCCCAAGAAAAACCAGTAGCTGGACCCCACATAAAGATGGTCACAGTCATCTTCCTCCCAAAATGTGATTAAATGAAAAAAAAAGGTGTTGGTGGAAGTCTACTTTTTACCAATTTTCTTCATAGTGAGAGAACATGTCAGAGGAACAGGAGAAATGATATAATGCCAGTCTGCCTTAAAGCCAATGTTTATGAAGCAGGTACTGTGAAGACTAAGTTAAATGCTATTTGGGATAGGTGAAGAAAACATTCTGTATTTTACCCATCAAAGACATGTCCCTCTGGAGAGGGAAAGAATTTAAAATTCCTTGAAGCAAACAGGAGCAGATTATTGACTCGGTAGCACAGCACAGGACACCTTACATTTTCTGCTCCAAGGGTTGCTTATACTATCATCGATCTATCAATTGTTACTGCTTCTGCAGATGTTGTCTCTCCTAAGTACCAGTTATTAATTTTATATTAAACTGTTATGGATTAAAATTCTGGCACATTTCTTAGAACAGAATCAACTCTTAATGTTCATTGGAAGCTATCTGGGAACGTAGAACTTGTTTTTTGTCCAGGAAAATGCCCTGAATGTGCTTGTGGCAAATGGGAACATGGATCTGACCCTCCTTTACCCAAGTAAAGCATTCAACGAAGGTTTTTAACATCATTGGCAAAAGCTGTCTTCAACTGTGATAGTGACTTGTGGCTGGGGACGGTCATGGACATCATGTGTGAGAGCTGTGCAGTTAGCTCTGGAAGTGTCTGCTGTCCATCTGTGCAGACACCTAACTGCATTGCCAGAGGCCTCCATCTCTGCTCCTGGCACAGGACCATCGTAGGTGTGGGCATTCAATGGAGTGTATGTGCTGTGTCTTACTACTTTCATCTGAAGCGCATCTCCCTAATTTGCAAATGTCTCTTACAGGTTTGTCAAACACTGGTACCAAAGCCAGACTATATCCACTCATCTGAGTTACTCACTGAAGAAGAAAGTTTGGTTTGGCAAGATTGGCTCATGATGAATCCATGCTGGTATTTTATACTTTACTCTTTACAGAATAACTGGTAAACAATTTCCTCCATTATCTTCCTAGATATCTAAATTAGGTTTATTGACCTTTAGTTCCGTGAGTCCTCATGGGAGGGATGTATGAGGGCTGATTTTACCTCATTACACTACTTCTTTCCTCTTGTGAGTGACTGAGAAATCAGTTCTTGTGTTGTGAGTTACAAAAGATTTCTAGACCTGTTACTCATAGTAAACAGACTTTTTTAGGAGTGGGGTGGTAACAGACCTACCCATTTCCTTAATGATAAAAACACTGGATTACCTATTACATTCTCATAGTTCTTACTCAGGTCTGTGCTAACTATTTAAGAGTGCAGTAAGTCATGTTCCAGTGCCCACATCTATGTCCTGGCATTGGTTAATTTCCTAGTAGAGAAGTACCCAAATGAGAGGGAAGTATACCATGGAAGGAAAAATTGGTAAAGATGAATGAGAAAAACAACAACCCAAATGCTCTGAACTGTCAAAAAGGACTTTTGACTTAGTGCTCGTCTTTCATGCTAGAAGAAATTCCACCAAAACGAATGAGTCAGAACTGTGTGTTGAAGTTGCCACTGAAATGAATGAGTCAGAAATGTGTGCTAAAATTATTCTATGCCAAAGACTCTGGGACTTGGAAACGTAATTATGACAGCGGCTTCCTTACTAAAAGAGGACTGGAATGTAAAACAATTGTAAGGTAAGACTGAAACAATATTTAGTCCTACTGTAGACTGCAGAGAAAAGCACTTGCTTCCAAAAGGTCACAGAAGTGAGTATTGCATGTTATTTATGGTAACCGTCATTCGGTCTCAAAGAAGGTCTGAAGGAAAGTTATTTGCCTGCATTCTGTTTTGCCAAGCATATTTTCAGTTTCTCACATAAATTGTTTCTTCTTATGCTGCTAAAAAATCAGGTTCCCTTCAAGACATAATGCTGATAAAGTCACATTGTTGATGGAAGTCAAGTGAACTGTATTTTATCGTAATAAGAAAGAAGAAAAATTACTATGAGTTGGTAGTAAAGAACGAGTAATTTAATGATTGATATAGCAAAAGAAGGTACTAAAAAAACAATTTTCAAAGACATCTTTATTTGCTATTAAAAGCAAGGTTTCCAAATACAGGCACCTTTCCCCTTGGCTATCTCTTTTTGTGAATTAAGCCCTTTTCTCAGACAGTTCCTTTTCATTCAAGGGAAGGTTTGGTTACCTGTATTCATGCTAAGTGCAATCTTATAATATAAGCAGAATCATTAATTTAAATTAAATACGCTATTTTTTTTTTTACTTTTAAATATGACTAAGCATTTCACAGTAGAATGTATGTCAGCGAAAGATACAGATTCTAAACCAGAATAGATCTAGTAGAAACTGCGCTGCTCTCTTAATTCCTTTTGAGAACTACATATTTCAGGTAATCCTGTTTATCTTCTGGTACTATTTATAGTACAATAACTCAAAATGTTGGTCAGGTTAAGACTAGTTGCATGACCAAGGACTATCCATCTATACTAAGAACATACAAAACATATGGAACCACAGGACTTTAAACAATGCTCCTCAGATAACATTTTGGGGAAAAAAAGATGTGAGAAGCTAACCACTAGATATATCTGGTACCCAAATGCCAATTTTCAGTTAAGATCTCCACTATGTTCTAGACCATTATACGAATAGAATATATACATCTTCCTACAGCTTCTTCTTGTGTGAGTTACTGGACTGAAGTTAGTCCTTCTGTATATGTGGGAGAGGCAGGATGGGATCTGTTTTTCTGTAACAATTCACTAAAAACATGGATGTCCAGGAAAGGAAACATTGAGCCTATTATTTTATTTCCATTTTGCATTGAGAGGAAGCAGGGCAGTGAACTTGACGAAGCTATGGGTATATCCAGGATACTTTGAAAAGACAGTTGGAATACACATCTTCAAACTTTCAAAGCTTGGCTGAAAACAAATTGAAACACAAAATTAATTATAAAAGGGAAATGAAAACCTGCAGCGTTTCCTTTTGGAATAATTTTTCATCAATATTTCTTTTCTCTGTACTTTTTTCCTCTTTGTTACCGTTTACTTCACAGCAGCATACAAAACCTTTGACCACACCTACAAAATTCTTAGCTCTTTCAAGGAGGTTTCTCAATGAACTTGCAGGGTGTTTTCAAATTTTCCTCCTTTATACTGCAGCTCATGATGAGAATTAGGTTAATTACGTAACAGAAGTTAGACTTGCAGTTAAGTCTTGCATTATGAGACTCAGCCCATATGTGTTTAGTCTCTTAAAGCTCAGATTTGCTACTTGCTCTTACCAAGTGTGCTGCTACTGCTACCTGATCAGCCGCCATTGTTCAAAGGAGGAAGAAGAAAAAAAGGTAAAGAAGTCCCCTGCTTCCCTGACATTTTCTAGATTCAAGGATGAGAACTGACTCTCCTGGGTATGGAAAAGCATATAAACTGAAACTGGAAATCTGGAGCTTGGACTTCCATGCTACTGTTGGTATAAACTTATCTTTGACATCACTGGAGTCAATGCATCTTAGACTAGGAAATATTTTTGAGAATTTCCATGTGGAGACCCAGACATTGTCTTCTTTCATGAAGGTATCTAACCAATATGAACATCTTGATCCGTGAAGTGGAGGGTATCTGCATCCCTATGTACACCAGCGACTGCCCCCTTAATCACAGACTTCTTTTTTGGTTTCACTCCACAAGTTGTCCTACCTACGTAAAGCACCTAGCATGATGAAGTGTGGTTCTATAATAGTGCTTTTGGCCTGGTATTTGAACAAAGAATTTCAAAAACTTTTGATTTGCATAAATTAACTGGGACATTTTAAAAGCATCAACTTATCTGAGTCACAATTAAAGTGCTTAAAACTTACTGCATAATCTATTCTCACAAGCATTCGGGCAATCACCACAGGGTTCTCCTTTTTTGTAGGGTGTCTTAATTGAACTTAGTAGATTCCCCCTGAAACATCAACATTACCAACATAAGCTATAAAGTCACAGTAACATCTCTGACAATAAAACTTAATTATATGGATGTATACATATATGAATTTATACTCTATCTTAGGTTATATGTCAAAAAATTATTTTATGTGGGTTGGATATATCTAGAAAGGTATCTGTAGTGGGGCAGGGGGTAGAATTTGCAGGCGTGTCTTCTGTGAGGAGACACCAGAAGCTGCCTCTATTTCATGCACAGCCAGTGCCAGCTGGCTGAAAGTCAGACCCACTGCTGCCCAAAGCTGAACCGATCAGTGATGGTGGTAGTGCCTCTGTTGTAACATATTTAAGACAGGGTAAAAAATTCTGTGCAACAACAACCAGAAGAGAGGAGTGAGAATATGCGAGAGAAAGAACTCTGCAGACATCAAAGTCAATGAAGAAGGAGGGGGAGCAGGTGGGCCAGGCGCCAGAGCAGAGATTTCCCTGCAGCCTGTGGTGAAGGCCATGGTGAAGCAGGTTGTCCTCCTGCAGCCCATAGAGGTTAATGGTGGAGCAGATCTTCACCTGCAGCCCATGTAGGACACCATGCCGGAGCAGGTGGATACACCCGAAGGAGTCTGTGACCCCATGGAGAGGAGACCACACTGGAGCAGCATTTCTGGCAGGACATGTGAACCTGTGGGGGACCCATGCTGGAGCAGTCTGCTCCTGAAGGACTGCACCCTATGGAGAGGACCCATGCTGGAGCAGTTTGTGAAGGACTTCAGCCTGTGAGAAGGACCCATGTTAGAGAAGTTTGTTAAGGACTTTCTCCCATGGGTGGGACCCCACACTGGAGCAGCAAAAGAGTGTGAGGAGGAAGAGGCGGCAGACACAACATGTTATGAACTGACCGTAACTCCCATTCCCCATCCCCCTGTGCTGTTTGGTGGGAGGAGGCAGAGAAAATCAGGAGAGAAACTGGGCTTAGGAAGAAGAGAAGGGTGGGCAGAAGATGATTTTAGATTTGTTTTTGTTTCTCATAATCCTACTCAGTTTGTTCGGCAATAAATTAAGTGAATTTCCCTAAGTTGAGTCTGTTTTGTCTGTGATGGCAAATGGCCAGTAATCTGCCTGTCCTTATCTTGATCCACTGCTTTCTCTCATATTTTTGCTCCCCCTGTCCTGTTGAGGAGGGGGAGTGATAAAGCAGCTTGGTAGTCTATTGGTGGTTCTTCTGATGAGTATGTTCCTGTCTTTTCATAATTCTAACACACTCTTCAAGCCTGTTTATCAGCTACAGGTGATGTGCCCTATTACAAATTTTACCATCTCCTCACTAATTTTGATAACATAATAAGAAGTTCCAGAATCAGAATCAATACGTACGCAGGGCAGTACTGGCAGACATAAAAGTGTTTATATTTACTGTTGGGACAGTAAGCCGTAGCACATCCAATTTGTCCAGAACTGTGCCAAACTACCTGTAGGTATAAGAAGAAAAATCACAGCAGAATGAAACATATACATTTAAAAGTCATTTGAGTACAATATGCATTACAGAAACATTTGCAACCAAATTCAGCCAATTTATTTACCCTTTATAGTAAAATATATGCTCCACCTCACTGGAAAAACATTTTTTTCCCTTACTTTCACCCCTGGATGAAAGAACATTTAGGATATAATGATAAAAACTTATCACACACATATATATAAAATGTTTGATTTAAACAGTGTCAGTTATGTTTGTTTTCATTCAGTGAAAACTATTGAAGGAGATGTAGGAATCATAATGCAAAATTTGGTATCCTGTGTTTCGTACAGGTGAACAGAGAAGGTTATGATAAGCCATTGTGCCACTGGAAACTCTCTGGATCAATAGAACTCTGTAGATTGTAACAAAACCTATATATATTTTCTTCCTTATACTTTCGTAACCCTGTTCTTCCAGCACCTGAGGAATTTTCAGATGTTAAACAAAAAAATAAGCTTCTTGCCTTTGTTTCTTCCTGAAGTTTTGGAATATCAGTATCTTTAGTCTTTACTCTGTAAACACACTTAGCCTATTATTTTAATTTTAATTCTGTTACTTCAAAAGATTTCATCTAGTTTTGTCAGAAAACTGTCATGTCTCCATTGTACTTATTCCCTTTAAAGATAATGAGAGGATAGAAGTTGCTTAGCTAACATATAGATATCTATTTATTCAGACTGAAATAGATAGAAAAAAGTTACATCTACCTGAGTGTAGTGGCCAATCACAGCACCTGGTCTTTTTGCTCCAGTTCCATATATGAAATCTTTCTCCTCATTGTACCAGGCCTGAGTAACATCTGACCATGGGAAAGGGGCGGATGACATGAAGAGATTTTCACCACATTGTACAGCTGAAAAGAGAAAGGTGCTGAGAAATGCATAAAAGAGACACACGTGAGAAAAAGATAGCAAAAGGCAGTATGTTTTCCATGGAAGTTCTCATCCCGGATGGGATGGCAGGGTGTTCTTTTTTTTCCACTTCAGTGACATCACCCTTTGTCAATACTGAAGTTGTCACTTGACCGGTTTGCATCATAGCGAGCCTGTTTGGCTGGTAGTTTGGTTGTTGACAGACGTTCTGCATATCTGGAGATAGACCTGCACATGTACACCACAGATTCATGACTGTAATTTTGCTATTTGAAAGTTAGCAACCTAGTCATTATTCAGGTCACAGCTCTGTAATCTTGAGAAAATCCCCAAAATTCAAAGCTTACTTCTGGTACACATGAAGGTTTCTACACTGTCTTCACCTACTGTTTTTATTTAGGTCTAAGCCTACACACATATTAGTTCTCGTCTGGGGTTCACCTTAACAAGCACCAGAGGATTTTGTTCTTAAGTAAAAAGTATGGGGACTGAAGGACAGCCCTCATCTTACGTACAGTGCTTACAGAAGTCGGTTAACACCACATTGGGCACTGACCGTTGCTCTTGTTAACATAGTACAGCTATAACTTCAATATCCAATGACTGAGGTGTTTATATGATCCTCTAAGATAGTTATAGGTTGGAAGTTGCCAGGGCATTTAAGAATTCTGAGTCTTGTCTTAGTAATTCTGCTTAGCACCACCAGTGGGTTTTGGACCTTCACCCTTTGCCCCTTCCTTCCCTGACAGTTTCATCCAGCAAATACAGGCTGGTTTCTGCAGTAAACTGGATCTAGATTCTCTTGTTTCTGGAAGGTATTTTGAGAGAATATGTGAGAATCTTTCTCACTATGATTTTTTCACAACTGAAGAAAATAGGATATATCTATGTATAACTGATGCAATTAGGATGAAAAAGGGATTGAAATTTTCTCACTTACTGGACAGATTTATGGCTAGAATTCTGCCTTTGTCCTGTGCACTAACAAAATCACATTGGTTTTTGTTTTTTTTTTTTTTTCTAGACACCATTTATATTCAAACTGGTCACATCAATAACATGTATGATATCATTCAGTTATTACTCATGGTTCACTTACTGGTTCTCCTCATGTTAGCAGGACTGTGACTTAAGGTACAGTTATTGGCCCAATTTTGGGCATTCTTTGCAGCTGCAGGAGACCATTGCTTAATGAAAGAAGAAAATATTAGTCATTCAGACATGTACCAATTAATAAACTCTCATAAAGGAAAAACATTTGGAAATAACACTTAAAATCAGAAAAAAAATATACAAAATCTTTTTCTTCCCCTTTTTGGGGGTGTAGGGGGAGTAGCAACAAAGTTGCTATGTACCCAGGAGAAGAATAACAACTGTGAAGACAGATGAAGACCGCACCAGAAAGAAATGAGCAATGCTGTGGCTCCTCTTTTTCCTTTTCTTTTTCCTCCAAAAGAAAGAGTCATTAGTGTTCATACACCACAAAATTCTCAACGCCTTTTTTGTCCACCTGCCCAGCTTTATGTTTGTCTTGGTGCTGGCCATGTTCAATCCTTAGGAAAGGTCTGGAGCATGAATGTGTGGCTAAATTAAATAATGTGACCTTGCATATAATTCTGTATCTTTCGTAGGGTCCATTACTTGTTGCAGACAGATTTACAGCACTCAACTTACCATCCTCAACATGTTGCTGGCCGTTGGGTTTACCCCTCTCCTGAGGGCATTATGTTTGTCAACAATCAGCTTTTGCTGATCTACTTTGCTAGTTGACAGATCATCAAAACCTTCAGTTTCCTAAAATGAAAAAACACGTTATATTTCTTTTTTATTTGAATGTAATTAAATCCTTAATCCAGTCTAGGAAATATTAAAATACCAAAATGCTTATATCAGCCAAGGCGATGATTCTGTGGTGGAGGAGGTACCGTGATACACTTGGGCTCCTAAGTATGTCTAGAAGTGTTTCCATGTGGAGTAGCACTTTAAGTGGTTCCACAGTGTAGAGTTTAGCAGTAATAACACTGGTGCCTGTGTCATACGTGCCAACACTCTGTGCATGGCTGAGATATCCTGGAACATCTCATGTGTCTGTAGACTCTTAAACATAGTCATCTGAATCAGACAATTTACTATTATTATTTCCTCGATGACATTCTGAGGAAGCAGGATCTAAAAAACAGCTGAAGACATGAATGTGCTTATGATGTGTTCCTGTTCTTCAGTGTTTTAAACATGATTATCAATATTTTTGCACTGAAGGAACCTGGATCATCACAGATCTCTTGTGCTACTTCATCAGGACTTCCCACTGAACAAAAAAGTGTGCCTATGTTTTTCATGGCATAGATTTTCTTCCACTCCTGCCACAGCTGATAGCATTTCTCAAACTTTTGATGTGTTTCCTAATTGAAAAATAGCCATGTGAAGAATTCAGCCTCCTCTTTACAACCATTCTTGCTAGTCTTCTAGACTGCAGCATGGAGAGCAGAAATGGAAAAATAAAGGGAAATGTAGTCAAGCCTGCAGTCACATCAGTGTTTCTGAAGCAGAAGTAGCATCAAACTTCCGACTAAGCATGGATTGAGTGGAACTACTTTAAGCATAAGCTGAGTGTGTTAGTTCGTTTAGCTGTTTGAAGGGAATCAGTGATATATGTTGAGAGGACGGGACCGTGAGCAAAGGGACAGGCACATAGGACGTGTACGACAAGAAGGGGAGAGAGTTGGGTAACAGCTGCCTGTAAAAATGTGGGGAATTAGCAGGAAGAGGGCTGGATCTTTGGGAGATCCATGTTACTGGACCTGTGTATGGGAGCTTTTGGCAAATATAGTTATCTCTGATTCAACTTCTAAGTAACAGTGATTCTATAGCTGGTTTAGTGTGCAAGTGTGGAACCAGACTACTGCTTTGAAATTAAAGAGACTTCAAGGAGAAATCACAGAATCATGGAATAGAATCACAGAATCATTAAGGTTGGAAAAGACCTCTAAGATCATCAAGTCCAACTATCCACCCAACACCGTCATGCCTCCTAAACCACGTCCCGAAAAGACCTCTAAGATCATCAAGTCCAACTATCCACCCAACACCGTCATGCCTCCTAAACCACGTCCCGAAGTGCCAAATCTACACATTTATTAAACACCTCCAAAGACGGTGACTCCACCGCTTCCCCAGCCAGCCTGTTCCAATGCCTGACCACTCTTTCAGTAAAGAAATTTTTCCTAACATTCAATCTAAACCTCCCCTGAAGCTACTTGAGGCCATTTCCTCTCGTCCTATCGCTAGTTACTTGGGAGAAGAGACCAACACCTGCCTCCCTACTACCTCCTTTCAGGTAGTTATAGAGAGCGAGAAGGTCTTCTCTCAGCCTCCTCCAGACTAAACAACCTCAGTTCCCTCAGCCGCTTCACTTGTTGTCTAGACCCTTCACTGGCCTCGTTGCTCTTCTCCGGACACGCTCCAGCAAATCCATGTCCTTATGCTTTACATCTGTAAATGCTTTACAGATCCTAGATATCCAGTCAGACTTTCTGCATATGATCGGTGTACATAGCAAAAGCCATATTCAGTCAGACAACGAGTCGCTTGTGTCCCATCCAGATTTTCATAGTACAAAGAGTGGATCCTACCTGTGCAGTGGATGGAGACAGCACAGCTGCGAGACACAGGAACGTCACTAGCAGAATCATCTCTGAAAAGGGGAGAACGAGGATTTAATTTGTTTTTTTATGAAGCTTTCATTTCTCTGAATACGTAATTCGACTTTCTTCTGTGTATTTCCTGGCTTTTTCTCAAATAACAAGGTAATGCTTCCTTTCTCTCCTCCTTCTCTCGTCCTCCCATTTTCAAAAGTAAAAAAATAAAATTCATGCCCTGTCTCCATTTCCAAATTTCTATGAATCCACTGCTTTGTACATCTCTTGCTTTCTGCTGTAATCCTGGATGAATACCTTCACCTGAATTCTGAGTACAGGAGGACATTTGTGCTTCCCTTCCTGTAGGAAGCTGCCTGCTCATTGCTGCACTGTTGAACGGCCGAGGTGGGATGCCGCTTTTAGCTTGTCTTTGTGTCTGCATTATTCTGAAACTTTCCCTATTCCCTATTGCCTGCTTTTAATGGACCGCTTTGGTTGAAAGGGGTGTTAGACACTCAGCCCATCTGCAGACCTGTATGCTCAGGTGTCTGAGCCTAGATTCAACGCCTTACTTAATGACCAGTACTGTGAAGCCTTGCACCTGACCTGGGGCAGAACTGGCTGGACGAGAATTTGGCCAGCACTGACTTCCTAGGGAAGACTTGTTTCAGAAAGATTTTATTGTTTTTATTTTTTTGAAGGCAACTCTTGATTATATTACAGGCAGTGTGGAATGACAGCAAAAATAAGAGTCTTCTCTAATTGAAGAAGCAACCACCAGACTCTGGGCTCCAAGACGCTACTTTACTAGGAGGCTCAAAGTGCCGCACCATCCCACTGGAGTGATCCAGGAGGTAATAGGTCACTTCAAAGTTCTGGTGCCTGATTGCAATCGGTACTAGGATTTACATTCAGCCTGTTGCGGCTTAGCTACCTTGGGCTGGCAAGCAGGTGACAAGAGTGGAATTTACTTATTTTGGCATTTTTCCCGGCTTCCAACTCCAAGGGAATTTATGGTCATGTTGCCACAGAGATATATTATTAGCTTAACTGCTTATTTGGTTTTGAGAGGCTGCTGGTTTTAGTTTTAATTTATTCTTGGGGAAAGGCCAGTAGGATTTGCTGTTCTTTCCATATTCAGCATAGACTCTTTACCTTGAGGCAACCTGTTTATATAAAACACAGGGTGCTCTGGCTCATGGAGAATATGTGGGTAAGAAAACCTACCCTTTTCCAAATGGTACAGCAAGGCCCATTTTCCTCACCAGCTTTCTTAAACTACACTGTAGACAACCCACAGTCCCCAGCCTGTAGGCAGGGGAGCTACTCCATCTCTGCTAAAGAGCAAAGCCCATAGAAGTGGACGGTGACCATGGGCAGCTGTGGCTCAGAGCTCCAAAAACTGGACAGACTGGCCACATCTGTACAATTAAATTCTCACAGCCTCAAAAACAGGGTGGATTGTTCCAAGCACTTGTGGTTGAGGAAAGATCTAGTTGATCTGGGGGAAAAACATACTGGTAATTAACAGTACAAGTAATTGATACCTTGTTCTTGGTATCGTCTTATGTCACTTCTGTTTAACTTTGACATCACCTATGCCTCCTTGAAGTGCTTCAGAATCAAGAAGCATTTTCTTAGTAACTTTTCTACAAATTATTCCTCAGAGCCAGTAGAAACTTTGCAGTGTATATGACCTAGGTGTTTAGCAGAGAACGACTGTACTCCTAATAGCATGAAAAATTATTATTTTCACTTCATTTGTAACTGAAAGTAAATAGAGGTGGGGGTTATTTTTAGCCGTACTCATGTTACAAGCAAAAATACATATTTTGAGTGCAAAATGTGATGATATGCTAAGAGGAAACAACCCTTTTTGCACCTAAAACATGTAAAAACAAGTTCTCTATTTCAATGGAAATATAACTCTTCACTATAATTGTAAAGCTTTCTATTTTGCAAACCAAACTGAAGAAGATAACTTAAAGACATGGGCAAAACAGTCATTCACTGTAATATTTTCTATGAATTAACTTCCAATTAAATATAATTGGTGATTTAATACGTGATGCAAGTTTCAAAATGCCTTTGGAATACTTTTTAAGACCCAGTGGGTTTCCTGTTCCAAGATATTAACATACTTTTGGCAATCCAACTGATTTCAACCAAATGCTTATAGTTTATGAGATGTAAATTTAATTGCTCTGCATTAATTTCTAGGCACTGGTCCTAAATTCAGTCTCTCTGTCCCCCTCCCCTGTTCCCCCTCAATCAAACACAAATCAGGACATATGCCAAGTCTTGCTGACTTTCCTGTAACTCCATCTGTGTACAGGGATCTGCCACTGAAAGATGGTACTTTAGCATCCCTTGTTTGCAAGAGTTTAGCAAACTTGTGTGAATATGATTTTCCCATCCATCCTCCTCCAAAAAAAGATTATCCTCAAATTATTCATACAATTGAATATCTATTACAAAAGAACATTCCCATTATTTTTTACTACCTTTGAAAAGCACTTGAAATAGAGTAATACTAGCTGTGATTTCACTTGTACAGCATTGTACATTGTGCTATTTAGCAGCCACCTTGCGTGAGAATGGTAAGTTGCACAAGGTGGTGATTTCCCCACTCTGATAATAAGTGGTGGTAGCTACATATAGCAATAGAATACACTGAACTGAATATATTTCCAGTTCAATATGTTGGGTCTGTCTCTGTCTGTTTCTCTACGTACGTATAATCTGCCAAGATACTGGTTTCTTGCATACAGGTGGCCTTTCATCTGTTTTTGATTGCTCATCAATTTTCTCTCCATTTTTTTCAGCTTGTGTTACACTATTGCCGATGTAATCCTTATTTTTCCCTGAACAAAATCCTCTTTCTGTGACAGTCCTAAATTGTTCAAGAAGTCTTCTGACAACAGGTTTCATTTTAATACATGAAAATTAATTGTAATACTTTAAACAAACAAAGCAATCTAAATCCTACCTTTTGTTTCCAGGAAGATCAGAAGTTTCTTCCCTCCTGCTTCAGGTGGTTGTGGAAAAGATTGGAGTTGTTCGCCAGAGAGTATTTATATCTCTTCAGTTTCCTGATAGGACAAGGTGACTCAGCGTCACAGGTATTATAAAATTCAACTAGTGACCAGATAGAACAGCACATTTGTCAGGTGCGCATTCTTCCAAGAGGGAGGTTGTTTGCTTGTGTTCCATTTTTATTTCCTCTTACTTCTTGTATTGGACGACATGTAATACTCTGAAATGAGTTTTGTATGCATTGCTCCTTGTATGTGAGATTTGCAGTCAATGTGAACGCCAGGTACAAAGGCTCTCTGCTAATGATTGACGCATCCAGTGGTAGTGAGACTCGATCTTAATCTCCAGCAATGCAAATAAACTCAGCTGGCTACTGAGGTGTCTCCAGACTGACATTGTGGTAACCAAGATGGAATCTTGCCTATTGATCTTTCTGTGGGGGTAAAAATAGTCTTGGGCCACGTTCCTATTCATCTTGTGGCTTCTTTGCATAAATCGTATAGTATAAAAATCAAAGAAGTAGCCAAGGATACTTCCGTAATTGATACTTTTATCCAGTATTGGATAAAGATTGAAAGATTATTGTGTGCACTAGCATTAAAACACACATAGTAGTTTGATTTGACATTTATGGGTACAATGGTGCAAGATGAGAATGGGTGGAAATACTGGCAGATCAGACGGGTATTAGTGTGCACATCGACTGTTTCTGTCCACTTTTAGTCTCAGGTAATTACTGACCAGAGCAGCTGTCATTGTCTGCTTTTATATAAAACACTGTTATTTTTCTGTTTAAATCCAGGTCTTCATTCCTAGTAGTCACTCAGCTCCTGCCCTAGTCCCCTGTGAAGCGTGCCTTCAAAACAATCTTTTGCTTTTCATTACCTCGGAAACCAGTATATTGGCTCTACCCGACAAAATGGTAGTGGTGTGGTTTGTTGTTTTGCAATTATACGGAAAGGCACACACTGTCAGCAAGTTTGTGGTTGACACCAAATTGCAGGGAGCAGTCAAGAAGCTGGATAATAAGGCTGCTGTTCAGAGGAATCGCAAAAAGCTGGAGAAATGCTTTGACAAAAGTTATCTGAAAGTAAACAATTGGGGGAGACCAACTGTCTAGGGAGCAACACTAATGAAAAGCACTTAAGGGTTGTTGTTGGATGACAAGTTACTTATGAGTCAATTGTGCACCCTTACAACAGTGAGGGCTAACCATATACTGCACTGCTAACCATCAACTGTACTAGGCACTACGTGGCGAGAGTACCGAAAACAATTATACTCATTTTTTTGGAACTTCTGAAAGTGTGTCCAGTTTTGGAGTCCGCAGTACAAACAAGACATTAACAAACTGGAGTAAGCCTAGCAAAGGGCCACTGTGTTGGCAAGAGGAAAGGCAGAGACAGACTCTTTTACAACACAGACATGAGGTAAGGGCCACAGATTGCCACCCTGACTAGATATAAAGAGAAGTAATTTTTACAATGAGGCTTGTTGGGCACTGAAGAAGATTGGCTAGGGAGGTGGTAGATCTTGCAAACTTGGAAATATTCAAAACTGGACAAGGTGCTGAGCAATCTGATCTAACTTTCAAGTTGGCGATGCTTTGAACATGGTGTTAGAGACCGGATGAGTTTCAGAGGTACTGTACAACTGAAACTGTTCTAAGGCTGTGTGATTTGTGAATTGTTTACACTGGAGAGGGGCCAAATGAGACTTGTCTTATTTTTCTTGTTGACAGGTATGACAATTTAATTAATTACAGTGGGAACCTCTAATTGTTGTATGAGAAAGCAAGTGTTAATAGCATAATCGTTATAACCATTACTAATGAATATAATTGCATTCAGGTGGTCAGTGAACCATGGATCCTAATGTAAAGACCAAATCCTATTCTACTTGTGTCATTCATCTCTCTGCCTAATACACACTGAGACTTCCTGAATCAACACCCCATTCAAGCGTAAGAGCTGTCTATAGAACCAAGTGAATGATTCAGAACAGCATTCTATCCTGTAATAACATTTCTGGGAATAGAGATTCTGTCATGACACTTCATAAACTGTTTCTATAGTTTATTATCACAGAATCATAGAATCATACAACCATAGAATCATAGAACAGCCCTAGTTGGAAGGAACCTTGAAAGATCATCTGGTCCAGCCTTTTGTGGGAATGGGAAGCTAGATGAAATTATCTAGCATCCTGTCCAACTGCATCTTGAAAACCTCCAACAATGGAGACTCTAACATGTCACTGGGGAAGTGGTTCCCGTGAATGATTGTTCTCACTGTGAAAAATTTAGTTCTTATATAGTGGTGAAACCTCTCCTGGCGCAATTTGTACCCATTCCCCTCTGTCTTCTCTATGTGGCTATTCGGGAAGAGACAGCTTCTGTCTTCTCTGCAGCCACCCTTTAAGTCCTGGAATACTGTGATGAGATCCTTCCTGAACCTTCTCTTCTTCAGGGGGAAAAGACCTAACATCTTCAGTTTCTCCTCAGAGGGCAGGTTCTCCAGCTCATTGATAACTTTATGGCCCTCCTTCAGAGCCTCTACAGTCTATCCATGTCTTTCTTGAACTGTGGGTACCAGTGCTGGACACCATACTCCAGGTGTGGCCTGACAAGCAGAGTAGAGTGGGATGATGATGTCTCTATCTCTGCTAGCTTCTGAGGATGCAACCAGGGATCAAATTTGCTTTCATTGTTACAGCAGCATACTGCTGACTGATGTTCATTTTGCTGTCCACGAGGACTCCCATGTCACTTCCAGCAAGGCTGCTCACAGCCACACAGATCATAACCTGTAACCTGTACCAACCTCTTAAGTTATGATATCATGACTCTCAGAATGGGCATGAAGCGCCAGTTCATCTTGTCTATTGGCTTTAATTTGTAAAAACTACTACTAAAGCTTTTCTAGTGGAAGGACCGCCACCTCCCTGTGCACAAGGGACTTGACATCACCACCCCACCTGACCCAGATTCTGAAGCAAAATTAACTGCTAAAATGTGTATCTGGGATGATAAAGGGTGGCTATATCAAGTGGTTTTATCTTGACTATCAAAAACACACACTGTGTAAACACAGGCTTAGAAATTGCCTCTCTGGCTCAAGAGTTCAATCTATATATATATATACATAGAGAGAGAGGAAGATTTAAATATTTGGAGACTGCCTCCCACAAACAGGAACATTTTGGCTTTTGTGGCATCTAAATTAGGTCAGGCTCTCTTTGTAGCCAGCAGGAACAGAACAATACTTTCAGAAGCTAATTTGCTTAAGATAAGTGTCTAAGATATGAAAAGAGCAAGGTGTCTCCTGCTCTCTGTTGACTATTGAAAGACTCTAGACACATATTTTGTGCTAGATATGCATCTTCTGGACGTCTAGAGACAGGTGAAAGAATCTGAAGTACAGTTCTTTATATAGTTTATTTGTGCTTTTTGTTCTTAATGTGATAGCCTCTGGGACCCTGTTCTGGGCTAAGAAACCATTTTAGAAGATGCTGTGCAAATGAGAACAAATGGACTCTTTTCCTCATAAGAGGTGTGTATCTAGCTACCAGACAAGACAAAAGAGGGCTACAGATAAACAGGGATATAATAACAGTGGAGATTATAAGGACAAAATAAAATGCGTTTGACCTAATTGTAAGACAGACTAGAGCTACCTTACTGCAGCGAAATATTTTCCAGAAATCAAAGCAAAGAAGAGATTACATGGAAGATCCAGAGATAGCTCTGGAAACGTTTGCTGACTGCTTTTCCATAACAATACTAAAGATGCTGAAAATTTACGAACTGTAAGGTGGAAGTCAACTTCGGGGGCTGAGGAAGTCAGAAACTGAAAAGTGGGTGAAAGACAAATGTCAGGAGACAGAGAGTGGCTCTACATATCTGGAAAAATGAAATAAGTATCTTATGGCTGATGAGATGGAGCCTGCATGAAAATTTGAAGAAAGATAAGGAATTTCATTTATATTAGCAATGCCAGGCATACAGAACTATTGTAAATGCCTGAGACTTAATGTGATTTACTGTAGAAGTAAGGTTTAGATAATCACATTTTCTGTGTGCATGACCACTTTTCTTCCTCAGTGGATGTGATTTATTTAATCAACCTTTAGACATCTTCAGTACAGAAGTCTACCACGGAGTTAGCTGCTCGAGGCTTTAGAGAAAATTAAGTAAACCAGACATTTGTGGGCTTTTGGGATGTAATCTATTTTAGATAAGTAATACAGGATGAAATGATTCACATCCTGGAAGTGTCCATTTTTCTCCATATGTTGCAAAAGGAGATGCTCCTGAACAGGTTCAATGACATCAAAGAAGTTAATTTCCCAAATTTAATGAAAATTACTAGCCAGGCATAAAAAGAACACATTTTTGAGGGGGAGGAGGGAAGGGAAGAGGGGAAAGGAGGCTACTAAATAAATTTTTTCTAAACATTCAAGACTTCACATGTCTTGCTTAGATCTTCTTTTAACAGCCAGCTTAATACTGAATTTTCTTATTAGGAATAACAAGCTATTTCAGTTCAGAGTAATAGTAAAATGAATTCTGAGAACAAAACAGTGCAGAGTAAACTGAGGACAGCTCACCGGAAAGACAGTGGGTTCCTCTCAAGGTTCACTGCTGGGGACAAAAATATGAAATGTCTTCATTAATCACCTGGGTGATGGGACAGACTACACCCTCAGCAAGTCTGCACATTACACAAAACGGAGAGGAGTGTCTCATACACCAGGTGGTTGTGCTGGCGTTCAGAGCGACATCAAGAGAATGAAGAAATGGACCAACAGGAATCACGTGAAATTAAGTAAATCATGCAATCATTGGGGTTGGAAAAGACCTCTAAAACCATGAAGTCCAACCTTCAACCCATAACCACCATGCCTGCTACACCATGTCCTGAAGTGTCATATCTACACTTGTTTTGAACACCTCCAGGGATGGGGACTCCACCACTTCCCTGGACAGCCTGCTCCAATGCCTGACCACTCTTTCAGGAAAGAATTTTTTCCTAATAGCCAATCTAAACCTCCCCTGACGCAAACGCCAAGTCATAACCCTAAGGAGGAATAGTCCCATACTTTGGCACATAGAATCAGAAAACCATGGAGTGGTTTGAGTTGGAAGGGACCTTAAGATCATTTAGTTCCAACCTGCCTGCCATGGGCAGAGGCACCTTCCACTAGACCAGGTTGCTTGGGGTGGGGGGGGGCAGGATGAGTGGCATCCACAACTTCTCTGGGTAACCAGCTCCACTGCCTCACTGCCCTAATAGTAAAGAATTTTTTCCCTACATCTAATCTAAATCTACCCTCTTTCAATTTAAAGCCATTATCCCTTCTCCTGTCACTACATGCCCTTATCAGAAGTCCCTCTCCAGCTTTCCTGTAGGCCCCTTCAGGTCATGTTGAGCTGCTTCTTAACCAACACCTCCAAATCCACTGGGCAAGGAGAGCTGTGTTCACAGTGCAAATGCATTTTGCACCAGCACATGTGGTTCCCCAAGCACTACATATCAGAACAAATCTTCAGGTCTTTTGGGTTGTCTCAAGACAACTTGGTTGGAAATTCAGTCATTGTTTCACTGGCTGTGGTGGTGTACATGTTACGACATGAAAGGACCCAAGAACTGAAGTGTTACATCTCTTCTTACGGCCAAAGCCAGAGTGTCCACTCAAACCTGAATCTCAATATCTTATGTGTTCTTTATTATTGTCCTTCATCAATGGGCAGGAGGAAGAGAGGGCTCCAAGAGCCAAATTAGCTTCTCTGGACCTTTTCAACATCTCTGTGAACACATGTAGGTCCTCATTAATGGCAGTGAAGAATTACATCCTGTGACCTTTACAGAAAGGGAAAAGCCCCAAATCTTTTTGAACTGCCTCACACAAAAAGGCCTTTTATTAATACTATGAACAGAAACTGTTCAGGCACAAATTTATCAGTCAGAGACCTTAATAAATATTTCTACGAATACTGTATTTCCAGTTCTGTTGAGAAACCCCAAAATCTTTGGGAGTAATTTCTTTTCCTTCTACAGGTTAAAAACGTATCCTGCAGTGAAATACCGGGCATTATTCCAAATGGTTTCTGAATTTATATTATCTCCATCATAACACTAAATCCTATGCATATAAAGGTAATAAAAGCTGAACTCTTTTTTTCAGATACTCTATGTTAATAGACATACATAATACAGGAAGCTTTATATGTCAACCTACACATCTAAAGAACTGCTGTGCCAAAACTAAGTCAAGTGTGATTACAATATAATAAAGAAATATAGACAATGCTACTGAATCATGCATTTTGGGTTTTTTTTAAGTAAGTATTTGAAGTCTGCACAACATTATAGCTGTGGCTGCCTCCTGCATAAGTGGCTTATGTAGTCGTGTCCCCTTTGAATTCACAGAAAAACAATGTTTAGTAGGAAAGATGATTAAAATTTCTGATGAATACTATGAAGACCATTAAAACCACTTTCTCCAAGTCATTTAGGTACTTGAAATGGAATTAATTTGATTAAACACAGTCATCTATATTTACAAGACCCCTTTCTTAGACTCTGGAAATTAACAGGTATCTTTGGGACATGTTTCATTTCATCCTGAAGCTAACATCTGAACAAATTTATACTGTGTCCTAGAAGTAGCCATTTATCTTAAGATTATTGAATGGCCATACTAAAGTTTCATATTTTTTTAATTCTTCCTTTTATTTAATTATTTTAAATTAACTAATTAATGAAAGAGATACTGAAAATTAGCCTTGTTAGGATAAAACTTGTAGCAGAAGCTGAGGGAAAAGGGTGAAGGAAGGCAATAGTATATTCAAAGCTGGTGCACACCCATGGAGAGTTAATGTTTTCTGTTCTTTTCTTTTCTTCACCTCTACAAGTGCCTATACCTCTCCAGTGACTAAGAGCGAGCCTATGGCAGGATTCAAGTTCACACTTCTAATTCTAGGTGTTGATAGAGGGGATTGTAAGAAACGTGAAACTATAACAAAAAAGCCTTAATATTTTCTAGTTTTTAGTAGTCTTTAGTACTGTAACTTGTATTCCTGCATGCATAGTGATGTAATGATGTAACTGTTACACTAATCCCTGTTTTCTTATTAAGGAATGTAGTGGATGGACATGGGCACAAGATTTCACTTAGTCGTTAGACAAAATAATTAAGTGAAACAAAAGAGGTCTTGGTTCCCAGCAAATAATTGGGATAATTGTGGGGTATAAGAGACTTCTAAATAATTCCACTCCAGACAGCTCGGCCTTGCAAGGGCAAATGCACCAAACTAGAGATTAGGAGGCACAAGAGAGCAAGACCAGAGCCAAACAACCTGAAGGACATGATGTACGTGATCCTAGAACTGCCTATGCACAGAAACAAAGGTCAATCAGTGAACACTGTGATGAAGAGGACGGACCTTCATCTTGGGACCCCCAAAGACCACCCAAAGATGCTAACAGACATGCGTGAAAGATATTTACGCATGCTAATTAGTTCTCGGGAAACTAATGAATATGCTAAGTAGTTCTTAGAAATATGATGAATATTTACATGTATGATTGTATTTAACCTGAAGTGACAGGGTGTCTGGCGCACACATTTCGAATCAGTGTCCATGTTGGTTGTTTAGATTTATAGGTTACACTAAAGGAGTCATGCAACCTAGTGGATCTAAAATATGTCTCAGAGTCTCAAGAAAATTGAGGAGTTTCTTGGTTCATTTAAGTGCAGTCCAGTTGTTTTATTCGGTCAGATCTTGAACAAACAAGGCTTTTCAAGACCTGATCTCAGACTGGATCAAGCTGAGATTCTTCCTTTGATTTCTCTGAATACTGCATTTTTTTACAGACAGTATTCAGCTAGTGCTGTAGGAGAAGACAACACCCTTTGTTACAGTACAAACCCAGAAAGGATGTTACTGGGGCCTCAGCAAGTTGGATAAACACAGTGACCTCACTGCAATATACCTTAGGCCAACACGGTAAGGTTACATACAGCATTCTAACAGCATGGCCCTAACCATAATGGACTTATGAAAATGCATTGCTGGGTGCCACGTAAGTACCCATATGCAGGTGGATTGCAATGGCGTGATCTATAGTTCATATTTTATGAGTCAGCCTGGGCCATTTATCCATTCGCAGGTTTCTCATCACTTCTTTTTCGCTTATGTGTGTCTTGGCTTTGGCATTAATGGAAATAACTTCTGAAAGTTGAGATCTCCAGTAAACACTGCCACAGACGAGCTCTGGGTATAGAATGGGAATGTCACTAACCCTGCAGTTGGGGTTTAGATCTTCCATATTAACTATATGTTTAAACTATTAAACATGCAATCGATGTTTGCAAGATCTTGGACCTACACAGAAGAAGATTCTTCCTCAGGGTGGTTTTGTGTGTTTTAGTTTTATTTTCATGCTTGGACCTGAGCAGTAGCCAGTGAAGGCTGCTTCTCTCTCTCTCTGTGTATATGTGTGTTTGTGAGCCCAATGCCATATTTAAAGTCTTTCACCTCATGCTACTCTGACAGCTGACCAAGTACCGAAAGTGTCTGTCACAGACAGATTTTCACTGCAGTTCACAGCTAACATAACAGAGGGAGAGGGGAGTGAAAAGACAGTTCACAAAATGTATGAGGAAATGTGTCGGGAAGATGCAGGGATCTCTGTGCAGACAGAGTGTCTTTTGTCTCTCGGGCAGAATGACTCCCTGGCTCACAGCCCACAGCGAAGCAAATAACAGAACAGATTCATTATGCCCTAATGCTGCTACATGACAGTACATCTGGGAATAAATTACAGACAAAGGTGGGCTCTCTCTTTATTATTTTTTCTAATCTCAAGAAGTTGCCGTTGTCTCACAGTTCAATAGCTTCTTTGTATTCCCTAGATCTGCACACAAAGCCTAAAATTACCTTACTCAAAATACATTATTGTTGCATTACAAATGTTTCTTCATATTCATTTTCACTCCAAGTCTACAAGAACAAGGGCCTATTATTGATCAGAGTTGTACAAAACAGATGGTATTTTTCTTTTTTAAATCAGAGAATAACATAATCTTATTTAGGTACGAATGGTGAGATTATTTTTTAACATAGTTTTCATATGTTAAAGTCTGATGTCTGGTCTAAGCTAATCATACAGATGACCTGTAGTGATCAGACTAAAAAAGACATCAGCAGAGCATGATTTAATCCACTTGAACAACTAAAGACAAGATGCATTTCGTTCTGGAAATTCTTGTACTGCTCCATTGATTACAGAGGTCTTTGGCACAACTGTCTGACTTACAGACCACTAAAGTAAAGGATCTTAATTTCTTCTGAACATTCAAAAATTTTGACTTTTTAAAGATCTTGACTTTTCTTTCTACTTAGATATTTTCCTTTTTTTCTTTTTTCTTTTTTTTCTTTTTCTTTTTCTTTTTCTTTTTCTTTTTCTTTTTCTTTTTCTTTTTCTTTTTCTTTTTCTTTTTCTTTTTCTTTTTCTTTTTCTTTTTCTTGTAAAGCCAGATGTAGTTCTACTTCTCTTAAATTTTCTGAGTAATTAAATAAAACTTTAAACATGGTTATGTAGGAATCTGTAAACAAAGAAACAAATAAAAATCCCCTCCAAACTTATTAAATATTCACAACAACTATTTTTCATAGTCATTACAGGTGGCATTTTACACTTTCACCATTTAGTTAATGACTGTTTTCACCCATCTCCATGAACTGCCAGGACTGATAAGTGTCTTATTTTCTTCTGAGGTTCTTGACACTTTCTTCTGTGCTTTGGTAGTTGCACATCCTTGTGTCATTCAGCTGCAAAATAATAGTTAGTGGCTTGCCTTAGGAAGTAATGGCTTTGCTCAGAAATATTTTATTTTATTCAGTAAGGTAAACGTCCATGAGCTTTGATATGTCAAGGGGAACTCATTTGGCATTACACCTCTTCCAGATGAGTAACTTCTTAAATATCCAACCAAATCTCAGGAATTGCCATTGATTCTGTATTGATTCCCACAGCATCCGGGATTCTTGTAGGTATGTAGATTTCTCATAAAGCATCCTGTTGACACCCCAAAAGGAGCCTGGAAAGAAGAGTCTGGAGAGCATCAATAATTTACTTGGTAGACTTGTGAGCTATATGCTAGCTCCATTTGCAGTAGTTTTCTCTTCTCAAACACATAGTTTGTATTTAGAAGCATAGAGTTTTCCTAACGTACAAAATGTACAGTAATTTTCAGATTTTGAGCATGCACAGTAAACCCAGAAGAAAGGCACAGCACATAAAAACTGTAAACACACAAATACAAGCCTAAATGCTGCCAAATAAATTATGCTGTCACACATTTAGTTTTTAAGAAATACAAGGTAAACAGAAATTTTTAAAGGGAAGTGATGGAGTCAAGGGCTCATCTCTGCATGTTCTGAGGCTTTGTCTATTGTATGTGTTTACATATATACAGATACATAGACTCTCTATCCTTGGCTGCCTCCTTGTACATACATGCAGAAATGTGAATATGTGTATACAGATACATATACATATGTAAGTGTAGAAAATAAATCCGTGCCAAGGACTTTTCTCTGGTTCTGAGAGAAACTGGTGACCCTCTCAGCCTCCAAACTGGATGATTGCATTAAAATTGCCTATTGGCTATGGTCTCTGACACATGCTGATTCTTGAAGCATGCTTGGACATTATCTGGCAAAGAGTTAGATAGACAGGTATTCTTCTACGTGTTGCAGTACTGAGTGAATCAATGGAGTTTGCAGAGCTATTAATTTTGACTATGTTGACTCGATCTCCACTGGCTGTACTGGGAGCCTAGATACCTATCTTGAACATAGACACCTCTGTATATATGCTCAAGGGCAGGGAAGATGAATTCCACCTTTGTATTCTCAAGGCAACTTTGAAAGTGAAAACTCATGGCTAGATCCATTTGCTCAGACAGACATGTAAAGAGTTTTCAAAATGACTCTTTCTTTTGCATATCTTATTTTATAAAAACAGAAACTTTTATGTGCCATTTGAATGTTCGCTAACAATAGAACATTATAGGGCCATAGAGAAACTCCCCAAACTAAAGAAGTGGATACTCCCAAAGCCCAAAACTAATGCAGCACATTTAAAATCACTGCTCTTTCACTCCTGCTGGTACTCATCCTCCGTCAGTGAAGGCTGTTGTTCATTTTAGTACACACAGAATAACAGCTTTCTCTTTGCTACAAATCAGCATGAATTTGGGGCCATGTGTTGACTACACTACAGGTACCTAACCTAGAGACTGTAAGCTTAATGGTTTATGGATTAAACAGTATTTGACCACTTAATGATTTCTGTCTGTCCCTTGGATTTTCTCGGTATGGGTGTTGTTGGCTTAGTACACACATTAAAAGCAAGACATTTGCAAATTGCAGTAAGTCCAGCAGAAGGCCATGACTAGGGGCTAGAGTTAATGACTTACGTGGAAATGCTGAGTGACCTGCATTTGCTCATCTTGGAGAAGACTGGACAGGAATATGTAATTAATATTTCAGCAGGGGCTGTAGAGAAGACAGATACAGATTCTTTTCAGAGACGTACGGAAAAATTGCACAAGAGAATGCGTATGAGCTGTAAATCAAGGTGCGATAAAGAGATGCGGCCTAGAGAAAGTCCCATTTCATGTTTTTTATATTGTGAGAAGACTATGAAAAAGGAAAATAAGAGCATCATCAACACGGATGTTGGAAAAGACAGCAGTTTCCCACACAGATAAGAAGGGAAATGTTCAATAATGGCAGAAATATATCAGTCGTGTGTCCTGAGGAAACATGACTACCATGACAAACATAGAGATCCCAGGGATTAAAGCAGGTGCTTTGTGTCCTTCTGCCTTTTTTTCTTCCCCCCTCTTTCACCTTGAGGAGCAATGGATTCTTTCGCTGTGTAGCAGTCTAGAAATGCTCATGGAGGATAACAGCTACTACTTATTCCGCTTTCTCATTTTTTTTTTTGAAACTGTATTTACTTGAATAACTGCTGCATTTCTCCTCAACACTCACTCCCCTCCATTATTCTGACTTGGTTGCTGCCTGTCTGAAATAGCTTTAGTTATACAGGATAACCTATTTAGCAGTGCCCATTAGTGGCACACATATGGCCCATGATGGAAACCTCAGGTTTACGTTCTTGAAAATTTCCATACACTGCTAGCTTCTTCAAGCTGTCCCCACCTCTGTTCTGTGTAAATGTATGTCCTAAATCTTGTCGTTTCCACATCAATGGAGCGACTGACTCACAGAAAATCTATTCTGCCAGTTGTTAAAGTGTGCAACTGACTTAAAACAGAGAGGTTGATTTTCCGGGGACTACTCAAACCTTAACATTAAGTATTCCTTGCTGAGTCAGTTGACATTGACTATGACTGTAGGCAATTAATATGAATTTCCAAAATGACAGCCATTTTCTCTTGGTAATTTCCTTTTTTTTGGTCTCAGAAACACTTTCACATGGGCAGACTATGACAGGTTGCTACTGCGAATCTGCTGCTATGCTTCCAGGTATTCAGAATATTGTTTGCACTGCTAAGTGCTGTGAGGAAAAAATATCAAAGTTAAAGGATTATGCTCTGCCGAAGCTGATTAAACAGTTCCTTCAGCTGTCAGAGTTATGACAAATAAAAACCTCTTACACACAAAACCATGTTATCCAGGTTGTCTGTTAATGAAACAGATGTCACTTTGCTTAAATGTCAGGCTTTTTTTTTTCTGTGCTTCAGTTCCTTGAATTTCTGCCTGAGCAAGAGTTAGCAGTGTGCTCCTGCATAACTTTTGCCTATATGATCAGAAAATTCCTTAATTTGGCTCTTCCACAATTAAAACGGGAGTCTTACATAAAAAAGAAAATACTGGAGATGTTGGATCTCATTCGTTTGTTCTGGTTTTCATCTCATTCATAATTACTTCATTGGAAATGCAATCATAAAGTAGTTTGACAGAGGGTAGAATTTATCTGACCTAACTTATTCTTCTCACCTTAAGGATCTTACCTAACAGGTTATGTAGGCTTGCTGTGTAGTAGAGGGAGAGAGACAGACAGCTGCAAGAGGGCTGTTCATCACATCTTTGCAGAGGTGTCTCTGAAAAGTGGGAAAAAAAACATTCTTTGCAAGAAATTCACTTTATCCAGTGAAAAAAGACAGACTATGTTGTATCAGATCCTTAATTTTTAGAAATCTGCAGTTAGGCAAGATACCTTGAATTTTTTTTAGGAGTTTAGAAACATGGAAAAAAGATATTCCAGATTCTCTGAGAATTGGGTTGTGATGAAAAGCTGGAAGCAACTTTGTAAAAGCAGTGTCTTTGTTGAATTTTGTCAAGTAGTGTTAATGCAATTGACTGAGGAAAAATGAGATTATAAGGATGGAGCTATTTCAGTAGGGAATTTGATTGACATACAAGGACACTCAAAGGGGAAATATTCTTAGTTAATAGGTAGCAACACTTAACAGAAAATAAAGGCTAACTGGAAGATGATCTACTATAGCTAAACTATAATACAGCATTACTATAGTTATAAAGAGTATAGCAGGCATAGGTAATTTTTTTAAATTTGGAAATGAGTTCCTTTTACAGGTATCTTCTGTTGTACCACAAGGACTAATCTTTCCTGTCAATCATATAACTCTCTTAAATCAAGTATTTATCTATCTTAGTGACGCATTTACAGGAACCAGGATAGTCTTTTTGGATGTATGGGTTGTTGCAAGCATCTCTGTTTCCATTGTGAGCAAGTATCTTATACTTGCATAAACTATCTGAAAGGAAAGGGGATGTGCAGCTACTGTGGATTACTCTGCAGTTAGCTTTAGCTATATTCTTTAAGTCTCTAAGGCTGTGTCTTTCCTGAAACCCAGAACTGTGGTTATAACCTGAGCAGGAACAACTGAGATGGTTTTCTTCTCTTCAGTTTGGACTGAAGAGACTAGAGAGACTGTCGGCCTAATTCAGCTGCTCCAGGCCAGTAGGGTGAGTGCTTCAAAGTCAGCTTTAACCTTTTTCTTGTGCAGAGGAGCAAGAGGATATACTTAGCATCCCCATGTTAGGGATTATGTCTGTGTAAGTGGTATAGATTTGTCTAATGGTCATGTCCTGGAAGAATGGTAGCCTGGCTCCAATGGGTCCTACTGATGCTCTCATTCAGTGAGGGGATTGTGAATGGATGGCATTGGACATACTAACACCTGGCTGGCTTGGGATGGTGCTTATGCATTGGACAGGGAAAAAGGGCAATGTCAGAGAACACTGAAGAGCGAAGACAAAGAAGGGATATGCCATCTCCAGCTCTGGCTCAACCACGATCATCTCTTTGTCAAGGGCCTGTTTCACCTCCTCTCTTCCTTCTCCAAGTTTTACCAAGCTGCTCATTTATTTCACAGAGTTCTGTTCTGCCAAGCTAACCAGACAAAGTCAGCTGCTCCACTGTTATCAGCTCGTTTGACATTGTTTTTTTAACAGTGCTATGAGTCCACAGAAGCCCTCATGTTTGGGCACTGGGAAGTCATAGTATTCCCAGGCATGGTATTTACCACTTACCACATTTATTCTTTAAAGTTATATAAACAAAGCAGCATGTCTGTTCACCCTGATTTTTAAAAAGAGGGCTTTTTCCCCACAATTTGATGCGAATAGTGTCACATTCACAGACACTCATGCACTGATCCAGCGCTCCACCAGACCAAAGTTGGATGAGTGAATGACTGCACTCCTCTTAAGCAGCTGTTCTTTGAGATCTGTGAGAATATCCCCACAATAAAGATACTAACAGAGGGCATAAGAAGGAGTTACTCCTTTGGTGTGGATCCCACTTCCAGAAGTAGGACAGTATGACTCATTTGCATATATTTAGACAGCTACAATATAGATGCTGATGCCTCTTCTGGTCAGCCCCATGCTTCCTTTACAGATAACAGAGAAAAATAGGGGGCTGAGAGCAGTGAACTCATTTTAAGATGCAGCTAAAATAGGTGAGATATTGATATTTGTCTTCATTGGTTTTAGCCACAGTCAAGACTATGTCAGGTGAAGATGTCAACACTGTGGACATAGGCATTTGCCCATACGTAGGCATCTAGAGCAATTTGAGATGCCTCAGGGTATCCAAGACAACCTTTGCATTGGTCTGACAGGAAAGGGAGATACACAGCAGATTCACAGCGTTCTGGAGCAGGAGCTGGATGCTAGACAGGACACCTCTGAGTACTTAAAATGACATTACATATGTATTTAATCCTGTTCTATTTTTCCACTGATAAGAGCAGTAACTTGGTCATCTTGCCCAGAGACATTGTAGATACTCAAATCTGAAGTGATCAGTGACGAATGCTACCCTTAGAGTTAGATGACCTCAATCTCACTCTTACAAGTGTATCTAAAATCAAGAGACAAAGACCATGTCAATAGGTACTAAATGTAACTCTTAGCAAAGGTTGCAAGACTTGGTGTTCTTGTTTAGTCTAAAACTGGGGTAGGAATTCTTATTCTTCTATGTGTGTAACACAGGTATTATGCTCTGTTGACCTCTTTGATGCACAATAAAGCAGTCATGGATAATCACACTGATTTACTTGTTGGAGTTGTTAATTTAAAAGGCCATGACAGTTAATCCCATACTGGTTGACATGGCAGGTAGTATGTTATGTACTGGATATGACCACATTCCGTAATAGAAACATATATTGTTTAAAGCAAATAGGCAAGTCAAATCCCCTTGACTGAACTTGGAACAGATTAGCCAACTGAACATTACCAAAGCCACATCAAATCTTCAAAAGATTTACTGTCGTCTATTCACTTACCGTTCAGTCTTTTGTTGCAAACAAGAGGACTGTTTCTCCAGGGGATTCCTGTGGGGTAAGGTGTGTAAGTAGAGCTCATTAGAGTTCCTCTGAAATTTTCACATGACATAGAATGGAACAAAATCTTTTCTTCATATCTATTCCAAAGAATACAGGAAACCTTGCTCCCTGGTGCTGCAGCTTCTACCCAAAGGGACAAACAAGTATCTAGTGTCTATTTAATTTTCAGACCACTGAATTCCAACTTAGATAAAGTTCTAGGACTGGCAGAGAAATGCTGGACTCATTCCTTTCCATACTCTCATCTGTTGTAGGAAGAACTTAATAGCAGCAGAATTCAATGGGTTCTGAAACAGGGTGCATGTACTAGTAGCGGTACTGAGCTGTTACAAGGTAGTAAAAGCCTGGAACAATTTTGGCAGATATTGCTTCCATTGTAACTGGTATTGGCAGTGCTACAGAGCACAAGGTTGGTTCTCCTAGCACAGCACAATTTTTAAAGTTGAAGTAATACCTGGGATTGATTTCCCACCACTGTCCTGGATGTCGTTGGTCCATTAAATGTGAAGATTTGAGTTTCATCAAATTAGTCCTGGATTGAAAATGATCATGAGGTGTGTGTACTCGCATAATAGGGATTTTAACCATAGGAAAAACGTAGAATATATACGGTATGAGAGTTTGCTTGCTTTTGTCAAGGAAAAGTTGTGAAACTTTTCAGGCATCTCCAGAATTATAGAGAATGGCATGAAAATGAGACTGAGCAAGTGCTTCATAATAGCATTTTGGACACCTCTCAAATATCCTTAGCAACAATAAGCTAATCATTTGTACATGCATAGAAGCATATTAAACACTTTGACCTGACTTTTGTTTATACCTAGTTTCTTTGATCTTCTGCAACAGCTTAAAGAGAACTTCAAATGTGAGCAAATGTATTGCTGCTATCCTATCTATCTTATATTTTTACATTGCCAAAATCATGCTCATATACAGAATGACTTCATGTACGTGACAATCTGATTCTTTGCTTTGAGCTGATTCATGTATGAAGTTATTAGTACAAAACAGTATAAAACTTGACCCTTTCCCAACCCTCTTTATCAATACACAGAGTACAGTCAGGTAGACCTTCATCTTTGAAGGAAGTCTTTCTCTTCATCCTATTCTGCCTCTTGCTTTGCCTTAGTGTCCCATTTCTACCTTAGACGAGGAGAGTAAACATTCTTACTGGCAGCTGATATAGACTATTAGCCTTCATAACTGGTCAGTGCCATCAAATTCAGATTTCTATTTTCCTACTGTAGATTTTAGCAGCTTGGTTAGCTGTTTGCTGCTTACATTGTCTGCTCCAGAACATCAGATAATTCACAAAATCATAGAACCATGGAATGGCTTGGGTTGGAAGGGACTTTTAAAGGTCATCTAGTTCTAACTCCCCTGCAATGAGCAGGGACGTCTTCAGCCAGATCAGGTTTCTCAGAGCCCCATTCAACCTAACCTGGAGTGTTTCCAGGGATGGGCCATCTACCACCTTTCTAGGCTCTGCCAGGGTTTCATCACCCTAATTCTAAGAAATTTCTGCTTTATATCCAATCTGAATCTACCCTCTCTTAAATTAAAACTGTTACCTCTTGTCATATTGCAACAGTCCCTGCTAAAAAGTCTGTCCTCATCTTGCTTATAAGCCCCTATAAAGTACTGAAAGAGACTCAGAAATATTATGCTTTTGGAAATAATTTTGTTATACTTCTGCTCCTCTTTTCCCTGTGTACAAAAGATTGCTAAGAAGCTTATACCAATTAGGGAGTGCTTGAAGAAAACAAGCAAATAAACAAACAAACAAACCTACTTTTGCATTGTCTTTCATAATTGGAACTACAAGATAAAGTGTACTTGTCTGCCCAAGGTGTAGCATTCTTTGTAGCTTCTTCACTTCACACATCAAGAAAATTTGGGACAAGGAACACATTTAATTCAAAGGATAAGATAAACTACTGAAGGGGGGTTGTCTGCTTTCGTGGCTTTGCCTAAAGTTGAATATACAAACTGATATTTTCAGTATGAATTACTGAGAACTGTGTTTCTAAGCTCCTGGGTCCTGTTAAATTTCTTAGCCCAGTGTGAACATGTAGTTCAACCGTCTACAGAACAAGTGCTTGTAACTGCTTGCTTCTCTCATGAACACTCTGCGTTTCTTTGAATCTATGAAAACTGGCCATGCAATCAGGTTTCTCCCTAAGTAATCAGATCCCAAAATATAGATATCTAATCTTTTAAAAGAAACTTGTTCTCATTTGCTTACCAAATGCCTTATGAGATATAATGATAAACTTTTACCTTTAGCTAACTGAGTAAATTTTCAGTTAATAAATACTGAGCTAAAGCCATGTTCCTCAGTTGCTTGTCAAACCGGTTGTTGATTTCAGTTCAGTACTATTTGAGGAACTGTTTAACGAATAAAGAAAACTTCCATACTAGCACAAATTTCCAGCATTATTGGCTAATTAAGGCTTTGTCTACACTGGCAGCTGGGGACTTCAGGCAATCTCATGCCCATATGCACTAACCATTTACATTGTAAATCTTTTGGCTAGGTCTTAAGTGACAGTCTTGCCTGATGCTGCAAAAAATGTTGGCACGAGGCTGATCTGACCCCTTCATACCATGTGCTTTGAAATTATCTGGGCACACAATCTGTAAGCACTATAAATCGATCTACTGTAATCCCACTAGTCCCTGGTTTTGACTTCTTGCGGTTACTGCAAATTCTTTCTTTTCCTTTTGCCAGCTGTAAGTACAGACAACCTCAGAAAAATGCAAATAATTCACAGTTGATTGCTAAAAGAGCTTGATTTCGTGAGGTATAAGGGAAACTGTGATTCACCTTAGCTCTTAGTCAGTTAATATTTAGCATCAAATACATGATTTGTAGTCCTTGGGAACATGGGACAGTTCGGTTCACTGTGGACAAAGTTGGTCGTAAATATCAGATTAGATTTCCTTTGTACAACATCATGAAGACAATGCTTCAAGGTAGCTCATGGCAGAGGCATAACATTTACCAGGATAAGATAAAGTTTACCTTGCAAACATTTTTATGCACAGATTTTTCCAAGTCTTGCTTTTTGCAAAGAGCTTGCTTCCATTACATGAGCACCTAAGAACAAACTGAGCCTTTGACTTACATGAACAAGTGATGCCTATTGAAGAAAACTATTTTCAAGACTAAGAAGTCTGGAAAACCCAAGGAATGCTAGAATTTCTCACACAACTCAAAAGCAGCCTGTTTTTATCGAGTTCAAACCAGGGCACTTTTTTGCCATTCATGGCATTTTGTTCAGTGGCTAGCAGTAGTTTCAGCCCTTATTCTCTACAGCAGACTGGACCTTCCTCTGCAGAGGCTGCAATGTCAGCTGCCTTACAGGTGGCCTGGCTAGAAAGGGAGAACTACTGCAAAGAACAAAATGTCTGCTGAAAAATACTGACAGATAAATGGCCTGCCAGCATGGGAGCCTTCAAACTAGAAACATCCCTGAAAACTGCAGCTGGCCTCTTTGAAGTATAGCTCGGGTGCCCAAAAGCCAGAGACATCCTGAGATACCATCAATAAGCACAAGACACTGTAACAGCAGTTTATCTTCTGAAAAAGAAACAGTCTGCAAAAAAAATATCTGGTCTGAAAGAACCAAAAAAGCGTCATCTATTGCCTGGTGAAAAATTGAAATTAACAGCATCTATTGGCTCCTTGAAGTGGTGACGTCCTATGACCTATTATGTCTCTATGACACGAAAAGGACTGACTTTTTATCCAAAATGGAGACTCTGTTTCTGACAACTTCCTGTTCTGCATGTAATTATCCTTCCCTTCCCTTCCCTTCCCTTCCCTTCCCTTCCCTTCCC
>Ga0065711_1001049_pt1 | contig 49493 bp, 28 predicted proteins | sample Hoacrofraction12_FD_59098 | JGI IMG/M metagenome (GOLD analysis project Ga0065711, IMG submission 59098) | Hoatzin crop microbial communities from Cojedes, Venezuela - Epithelial fraction 12 v2 (version 2) | ecosystem: Host-associated > Birds > Digestive system > Esophagus > Crop | place... | reverse complement strand
TGGACAAGGTCCTGTGCAGCCTGCTGTAGGTGACCCTGCTTCGGCAGGGGGGTTGGACTGGATGACCCACAGAGGTCCCTTCCAACCCCTACTATTCTGTGATTCTGTGATTCTGTGATTATTTGTGAAGGTCCTTATGAATGCAGAAAGGCTTAGGTTCAAGGAGAAACTCAACAGTGAGATTCTTTGAGGATTACTAGTAATGCAAACTACACCATGCTCAGAAAATAGCTGGTCTTGAAAACAGAGGTAGATACCTCAGAGGCTAAGTGCTTGAAAACCTGTCTGGGAGTAAATACTGGGCTCTCTCCTCCAGAAACAGTGATGAGGTCGTGCTACTGCTCACTTTTTGCACAGTAGTGTGGTAGTTTGAACATTTGCCTCGAGAAAGGGAGATCTGGCTTCTAGGTATATCTCAGCCTCAGAGGATTACAGAATAACTGAATAGTTTAGGTTGAGAGGGACCTCTGGAGGTCAACTTGTCCAACCCAAGGATTTTAACACACACACATCAAATCAAGGATAGTTTACAAAGCTTAGGTCCGTTTTTCCTAGCCTAGTTGTATGTTTCAGGTGGAAAATCACTGAATAGAGAAGTAAGAACTTTCACTATGTGAGGAAACAATAACTTGTACCAGAGCTTAAATGCTCTACCTAGCTGCTAATGTAACAGGTAGAGTCAGGGTTTGCCTTCCCAAGCAACTTCTTTCATAAGAAGTCAGTTTCTTTAAAAGGTCCGTACCACCACTATTTGCCACATTTTTCTGCAACTCAATTCTGAGCTGGGAACATGGCTAGCAATTTGAGTTCCTCATGAGGATGAAGGTCAGGGATGCCTGAATTTTAGGTTGCAGATAAGTGTGGATAAGGCAATACACAGTCAATTCAGAAAAGACAGCATGTGTATAGCAACAAGTTTAGGCACCGGTGAACATTTTCACACTAAACTTTTGTTTTCTGGTTTTCTTAGATGTCTAGGCATGTCAGGCTGTATTTTCTGTTTCATATTCCTGTATTTCACTAAAAAAATTCAATGAAGTGGCACAATAGAGGCAACCAACCATCAAGAGAATCCTCAAAGCTTATGCATTGTGTATGTTTTTTGGATAGCTATGGGCATGAACAAATGGACTTTGCAACTGGTCCAGAAGATGTAAACTGCAGGTGACGAAAAAGCCCCTGTGATGCACACTAGATTGATGTTGGAGCTTAAAACACTAGCTTATTTTCTGTGCCCTAGGTTTCACATGTTTAAGAAAGTGGCAACCTGCTGCTTTTTTTTTCCACAGATTGTATGTCTAAGGCGTTTGTAATAACGCCAGTAGCAGTTATTCTGGCGCTGATACAGTGACATGATGGAAATGACTGTTCCCATGATAGTATTCTACAACACTCCCATACATTTATTGTCTACTATCTGATGAACTGTGTGTGGTAGGTTTTCTTCTGCACACAGCAGAAAAAAAATGAGAAAGCAGCAGGGTGGGAAGGCACATACAGAGAGGAAGAAATAAGAGGCAGAAAATGGTCAAACAGAAGCGGAGCACAAAAAAAAAAGAAAGAAATAATATTGTAATAATTAAGAATAAACAGAAGGATAACCAAGCAAGGAGATACAAAGAGAGGGATATCAAGAACCAGGTAATGAAGCTGTGGTGGGTTGACCTTGGGTAGATGCCGGATGCCTACCAAGCTGCTCTGTCACTCTCCTCCTCAGCAGGACAAGAGTGGGAGGAGAAAATAAGATGGAAAAAACTCATGGGTCAGGATGTTTAGTAAAACAAAAGCAAAGGCCGCACCCAGAAGGAAAGGAAAAACAAAGATTTGTTTTCTGCTTCCCATCAGGAGGTGATGTCCAGCTACTTCCTGGGAAGCAGGGCTTCAAAACATGTAGTGCTTGCTCTGGAAGACAAACGTCCTAATAACGAATGCCCCTCCCCTCTCCTTTTCTCATAGCTTTTGTTGCTGAGCTGATGTCCTGTGGCATGGACTATCCCTTTGGTCAGTTTGGGTCAGCTGTCCTGATTATGTCGCCTCCCAAGATCTTCCCACGCCCAGCCTACACCTTTCTAGCTACCAATGCAAAGCACAGCACTGTGAGGGCTGCTATGAGGAAAATTAACTCCATCTCAGCCAGACACAGTAGAGAAGCAAACAGAAAAAAACAGTTGTACAGAGATGAATAGAGATGAGATAATTGAACTCAAAGAAAATACAATCAGATTAAGTTTTAAAAGTGCTTACTTTGTGCATCGAGTACAAAGATCTGTGATTTCACTTCAGTGTGCAAAAGCTAGGCAAACTTTGCACAGCACATGGAGGACAATTTTATTTAGTGTCGTGCCACGTGCAGTATGTTACACAACGCTTCATCAGTGGACTGCTTAATATCAGATATGCTACAAAGTGAACAGATTTGAAGTTGTGAATGAAAATGATGTAAGTTCACTCCAGATGTAACTTTCTTCCTCAGGCAAACAGGTCTAAGAAAAGTGAATCACTCAGAAGTAGGAAGCTATTGACAGACTTACTCGGTTTGTGGTGTTAGAACCCAAGCAGAAAATCAGATTAGAGAAGATAAGTATATTGAAGAGAAACTACATTTAAGTTTATGTTACAGCTATCTTCATCACAGGATATTAGCTTGGGAACTGATTTATCCAGTGAAAATTAGAGGTTGAAGCATCAGGAGGTAAGATGCTGGACTAACGTTACATTTCAGCAGATCAAGAATTTTAGGAGAGGACTGTCTGGACTGTCCAGGGGGATTTAATATAATTCAATAATAAAGTGGCTAATCTGCTAAAAATCTGCTGAGACTCTAAATTGCAGAATATGCAGCCTTATTTCATAACAAAAAAACCTAACTGGGGTAATAATTCTGAGTATCTGAAACATCCGTTGAATATGGATTTCAGTATATGAAAATACTGAAAAGAAAGCTTTGAGCATGCTGATAAGTTAGAAGATAAAAGAGAACTGGTTAACACAATCTGTTGGGACTTTGAATGTGCTTTTAAAAAATCCTCCCAGGTAGATTTTTAGGAGGCAAAATAGTAGTTAATGAAAAATAAAATGTTGCTATGGATCAAATAGGTTTTCAAGAGAATGATTACCAAGTATTGTGATATATTGAGTCTTGTTCCTGCATGTTCATACTCATTTAAATGCACTTCTCATGGGTCGCAGAGTTACAGGAATCTGTAGGAAGCACTGAGGTTGAGTGGTTGCTCAGAAATAAAAATAAAAAAGGATTGTTTAGTGTCCATCTACCTCAGAAATTTTTTTTAAGCTCTGGTGTACTCTCTTTTGTTGAGTAAAATTCTGAAGACCGGAAAAAAAATAGCAGGAGCATGAACATAGAAATGCAGAATTCACAAGGACTTTTGTTAATGGTAGATCTCTTAGCAGTTGAAAAATGCTCTAGATGTACTTAGAACTTGTGATTAGTTAAAAAATGAAAAAATACCCATAAAGAAGAAGCATTAGTTTTGAATGCCAAATCCAGGAAGTAAATAAAGCTGTTTACAACATTTCAGTTGCTTGTAAGGGGGAAGATTATGGAAGAGGGGGAAGATCATGGAAGCAGACCATCATTTCCAGCTTAATTCTTGAAGTCTAAACCATAATTTTCTCGGATATTAACACTGAACAAAACCCTGCACTACTGCAGGGAATTCGTTAGGACTTCAGCTGAAGCAGTTCGTTAGGTCCCAAATATTGCAGTACTTTTAGAAGACTTGTGGAGTTTTACATTGTATTTAATGACATAAAATGCAAGGCTTCTCTTCCTCGATGAAGAAGGGTGTGGGAAAGATAATCAGAAAGTGAAACTTAAGCAGAGATTTCATAGAAATATTGCGTGCAATCAAGGCGACTTTTTCCTGGAGATAAAATGATCAAAAAAAGAATTAGCTATCAGTGCCTGTAATTTATAGTCTTGATTTATGAACCCGTATTTAGCTGGTACCAAAGAAACTGCTTTTAGTGACACATAAAATAAATGGCATTTTTGTATCCCAGTTCCATGCAAAATTCTCTAAATGCTGAGACAGTCAAGGCTTTGTGGCAAGTTGCTCTTTATGCCGTGTTCGATCTGTAAGTATCACATAGACAAGTCAAGAAGGTGCAGAAACTGACAGTTTCAGAAATTGAAATTTGGGAGTTTCTGTTGAATGACCTCAAACCCAGCATTTTGGAAGCAAACGAATGGGATGTTACATAATTCTTCAGCTGACATACAGTATTTAGAATTGGTGCTCATCCTTCGACTAGTTGTTATTTAATTTCAAGGATAAGATTAGTTCAGGTTTTATTTTGTCATGTGTCTTCTATTTACTTAATTATATATTGTTTACAGCTGCTGTTGTAACATGAGTCAAATCCGAGCATGACAACATGACAAGTCTGTGCTTGTCATCCTAAATCTGTTTGTAGTAGTTACTAGAGACAAATAGGCAGCCTTCAGGCTGTGATTTATCGTATATGCTTTTTAAAGTACCTGCCTTAGGGTAAGATAACAGATAAGTTAGAACAGATGAATCCCATCCTACCTGTCCATAGGCTACAGATTAGCACCTTGAAATTTGTGTAAATTACAATAGATATAAGAAATGTATTAATAGGCTTTCTGGTGCAAAGTAACACAAAATGAAGCTGTGGACTACATGGACAGATATACTCTGTGCACTGAAAATCAACATTTTGTTTTTAATCACTCTTTTAGAGATTGGTTACTTTTAAAGAACCATGGCCAAAACCTGCAGCCTTTGCTCAAGCAGGCTCCCAGGATTACACTTTTTGACTTCTAATATAAATTTTGTAGGCTAAATGTTTTGCTTGAATTACTTAGGTAATAAAAGTATTAATATGCATAAATTGTATTTATATTAATTTCAATACAGAGATTGTTTCCTTTCTAAAAGCACTATTATTGTTTAAAAGTGTTATTTATTTGCAGGAAATGTATAATTTAGTGCCTCACCCTAGCTCCTTATTTGCGTAGTTGAAAAATACTTCCAAAAATAATTTTAAGGAGTTCAAATTTTATTTCGTATTTTTACTGGCAATTTAGAATTTATGTAGTGAGTGTAAATCATTGGCAATCCTTGAATCTTATGAAAAATGCACTCAAACAGTTGAAACTAAACTTTAAGCTTTTGCATGTCTTACTGTTGCTACAGCTGCACTAACATTGACTCGATCATCATCCAGAAAATTTATGTTGTCAGCTGTCGCATTTAAAATCTGTAGCACAGTACACAGTTTTCTAAATGTTTACTAAATTAGTTCAAATGTTTATGAAGGATTGAAATCTTGCTTATAGTGCTAGAAGTTAGTCTATTTATTAGCATCATAAATGGATTTTTACTTTTATTTTTTTGCACGTGCATAAAAAATTTACAATAACATCTGGGACACATTCTGTGAAGACACTGAGCCAAATCAGTTATAAACTGTGTGGTTAACTAATTACTGTTATGCATATTTTGCACGTGAAATGACACAAAATACTGTAGTGTTAGAATTGCATCTTTTAATGCATGATTCAGGTACTATTAAAAACATCCCATCCTTTAAGTGATTTAAAATGAAGCCAAACAACTAGGATTGATGAAAAACTGACAAATGGTAATTGCAAGTAGTCACTTGCATTGTTTTAATTTGAACGTCATATGAAGAAAATGAAAAGTAAATTCTGATTAAGCTGGATTCTTCCAAGTTAATGTACTCCAAAATTTTAAAAGACACAGAAAGATATTGCAATTAGTACAATAGAAGTACAGCAAGGAAATAAGGACTTGCATTTCCCCATTTTCCACAAATGTACTTCAGTGCCCTACTTTGTGTCCTGTGACAGTAAAATAAAGTCAGACTGTCTCCCTTTGAAAGATTCAGTTCTGTATGGGACTATCTGAGTCCTAAAAAAATTAACTGGGAATATAAGAGCTGAAAAGTTGTAATTTTTTTTGCTCTACTAAAAAGCACCACTTCATGACCAGCAATTAAAAGCTGTATTTATGGCCCAGTCCTGAAAAATTTTCATGTGAATAGCCCTTTTGAGGCTATTTGGTCTATTTGCATGTGCAAATGTCAATGTGTATGCAAATGTTTAGAGGTTCAGTGTTAGAAAAACAGATGGAAATGTTTGCTGTAAAATAACTTTAGAAGCATTTTCTTACAAAGCTGCTGCTTCATAAATTAAAGCATATGTAATCACACATTAATTCTAAACTGGTGTATACAATTCCTTTGTTTATAGTCCTACATCTTTTAAGAATGAGCAGTATGATGAAGTTCAAGATAAATAAAAGCATATAGAAATGTATCAATATTTGGCTTACATCTCTGTTTGTATAGAATTCAAATACTTGTTGATATACTTGAAATGTAGCGATATTTTTCGCTATGACAAGTAGATACCATACAAATGATTGTATTGCAATATTCTTTGGTGTTTTTAAATAGTACAGCTGGTACTTTTTATGTTATAATAAAAGTTATATAATAATGTATAATTCCTTGTTGATTGTAGGAAATAATTACTCTTTTACTTTGATGCTAATACACCAGGTAAGTCACAAAATAGTAGAAACTTTAAAAGAAGGAATTGATTTTACTTCTCTCTCTTCTGCTAATGGTATTTGGATTTATTTTGAAAAAAATACATGTGGAAGAACACATCCATTTTATTTTATTGTACTTTATAATGAGTAATTCTGGAAATTAATAATGAAGTCGGTTTTGTTTATAAAGAAACATTCTGATTATCAAGAGTTCAATAACGCCCTTTTTTTCTTTTAGTACAGTTCATCTTAAATACCTTAATTCAGGACTTTTGGATGGCCTTACAATACTGTGTTTTATACACCTAATTAGAAGTATCATGAGATAAACTCCAGCAATTCAGTTTTGCACAAATCAGTACAGTTTAAAGCTGTGTATGTTTAATGAATACAGACAGAAATTTTGAACTCCTATATTCTGGTATTCTGGAATGATTAGGGCTGGAGTACACATACTTTTTTTGCATTGCTTCAAACCCCCACTTTTAGACTACACTATGTAGTTTAGCATAGCCACAATTATATTGATATTAGGGTGATTTACAGCATTATCACTTCTTTAGATGGTAAAACCAATTAAACTATACGTGAGCCTATATTTGAGATTATGGGAACAACAAAATGTAGATGAACATTTAGTAGACTTGGAAGCAATGCATTTTAGTGTGCAAATGATAAACAAATCTACAGAGTTACACAGTATTAAGCCAGCTGGTCACAGTCCCCTGGCGGAGTTTGAGAAGCTGAAGATTGCTGGGGTGTGGGGACTTGGTGCGCTGCTTTGTACTGGGGACAGGTTAAGAAAAAGGGTGTAGGAGCCGTTGTAGTAACTCTATCATACAGGATGCTTGTATTGTATAAGAGGAGGGATATTCCTTAGAAATAACTTTATACCAAATTTTACCCATTGTTTTTGTGCCTGCAGGTAGAAAGTATTGTTAGTAGGCAAAAGAGCTGCTTCTTTTTTTAAAAAAAGTAGAGGTATAACTGTGGAAAATAAAAATGATCCCTGTTTCTTCTTAAGGGCTAGTGTAAAATCAGACTTGCAATGTTAGTGTGAAATTACAAGGTAGCCATACAATGTGCTTGCTAGTATGTTACTGATTGCTCCACGTATAATTTAATATAGTTATTAAAAGTTAAGTGGTTAAAGTGGCCCTTTATTATAGTAACAGTTTCATTCCATTTTTGGAGAAGAAGTTATTTTCTAGAACATAGTTCACAATTTAATGGTGTTTTCTGAGCATTCTAAAAATAATAACAAATATTATTACCATAGGATTTCACTTTGAATAGCATATATATTACTCGCAACTGGGCACTAAATACATGGAGAGGTTTGTTGGTTTTTGGGGGGGATTTTGTTTGTTTGTTTGTTTTTGTTTTTAAATTAAATGTGGTAAAAAAATCCTGGCCTTATTTACACATTTTGGGCTTGGAGATCCTGTTTCTGGAAGAGTCTCCTTTCGCTCTTGTCTTCTTTGTATTTTCCCCTTTCCTTACAGTAAAGATTGCCTGCTTTTAACAAATGGCTTCCTTTGCAAAGAGAGAGAATATATATCAACTTAATATTATGAATTCACCAAATGATAGACATATACATTTTAGCACGAATACCCAATAAAAACAAATACATCTGCAGTGAACATGGTAAATTATATGCGAACTTACACTATAATAATAAACAGGAAACAGCAGCATCTGAGTCTGCAACTGGCTTCTCAGGAGGCTCCATGCTTCCAGCTGTGGTAGCAGCTGTGGATCTGGCTCTGGAACTCTTGCTGAAACAAGCTGACAAAGGGCTGATTACAACATGGAGTTCAGTTTCTGCTTGGATTCATTTTCCTTTTAACACACTTCGGTTATGAAAAGTTTGCTCATTTACCCTGTTTGTGGTTTTATATCCTGCACTTCACAATCTTTGGGCTGGGGTGGTGGTTCTCACCATTCCTAGTGACCTTGATCGTGGGGACCATATACTGTCTATACCATTTGTGGAACATTGCAGTTTGGTTTTGGCTTACTGGAAGAAACTGAAACCTCTCCTCCTCTTCCTTCTCCCTCCCCATCCCCAGAGGCTGTTCGGCATTTTTTGTCCAAAATATTACACAATAAACTTGCTGGGGTTTATTTATTTTGTTAATTGTTTTTGTGTGCATAGAAAACAATTTAGGAGAAGACCAAATGATACTCACCTGCAGTGAAACTGTAGAACAGGCAAGAGACTGGATAATATCTGCCAGGTGAAAGAAGTAGAGAACTTCTTTTTCTCACTTTTTATTAATGAGAGGAATTCAGATTTCACAGAACATGAGTGAGCAAAACAGCGTTTACCCATGCGTTCCTAAAGCAGCTGTATTTCACGTTCACTTATTGCAGTCCTTCTTTCCACCTCTGGCTGCATGGGCTCTTTTCTTGATTGCGTGCTAAAGATGTAGTTAAGCTACTAAAACGTCTGGCCTTGATTCAACAAAGATTTAAGCACATACTTAGAATTAAACACTTCCATTGCAGAGTCTGCTTTGTGAACTCCCAGATATTTGCTTCTGCTCTCACACTGTGGAGTGTCTCTGGTGAATATCTTGAGACCAAGACAGTCTTTTTCATGACAAAGTCTTTTTTGCTTTCAGTCCTGCCATCTTTTTAGAAAACAGCGGTATTCTCCAACTTAATTGAATCCCCAAATTAAATCCCAGTTGCCTCTGTAACTCTTCCCTCTTTTTTCCTCTGCTGCTTTTCTTCACGTAGGTTCTTGCTTTTTCTACTAAGGAAAAATAGATACAGTATGCTCTTTCTTCTGTCACCCTCCTCTCCCTCCCCTCCCCTAATGCTGTCAGAGCAGCAGGAGTTTCTTGTCTACTTTCCATCTGTACCCCTTCCACTTGCCCCAGTGACCCCATGTTCTGTTCTTCCTCTTATTTCTCTCCTCCCTTATTCTCTTTCTTAACCTCTCACTCTCCTCTGGCTCTTTTCCACTGCAATATAAGCAAGCATTTGCCTCTTAAATATTGCACCTTTGACCCTACTTGGTTCTTCATATCGTATCTCATCGCCTATCTCTTCTTCATTCCTAAGCTCATTGAAGGCGCTGTTTATAATTACTGTCTGGAGACCCTCTTCTGTGACTCCCTCCCGTAACTCCTACACTTTGGCTTCTGTTCCTTGCTTGCAACTGCAACAGCTCTCACCAAACTCCCTGATGACAAGATCTCAGAAACAGTAGTCTATCCTCATTCTTCTTGTCAGTAGTGTTTGCTGCAGTTGATGACACTTCTCTAAACTTGTGTCTTTTGTTGCTTTCTGTGGCTCCGTCTTGTCAATTTTCTCCTTTCTAAGCAGTTCTTCAGCATATTCTTCAAAGTTGTCTCCCATTTTGGAAGGGTGTGGGGGGAGGTCTTGGGGCTCTGCTTTGGCTGGATTCTCTTGTCCTTTTCATGCCTTACGGGTTATTTCATGCACAAAAAAGAAAACCTAACAGCCAAATGTATCTGTAGATAACAGATCTACCTTCCTATTGCAACCTACTTCCTCTCACTTAAGCTCATTAATTTGGAACCACACAAATGCAATTACAAAGCATCCCACCCGGCGCTGCCTTAAGTCTAGAAGTCCTGGCAAATGCTCAGAGCAGATACACATGATTATTTTCCCTCTTTCACATAAACATGCATATTTTCTCCTTCCGTATGCCAGGCTCTCAGTACCCCTGCTATCTGCACTCAGCCCATGCTTGCATCTGCTCCAGCTTGCATTACCTTTTCTGCAAGTGACTCAAATTGTAACTCTTATTTCCAATATGAATATAGCAAGACCTTGTCAAATGGAATTCATATTTTATGTCCTCTATTTAAAATACTTATCCTGATAGATGTTTGGAGTGCAATTCACCCTTTTACAGCCTCATTTTAAGCATTTCGCTTTCTTTGTTATTGCCATCAACTGAGTCCCATTTCTTTTGCTGCTGTCCTTTCTCCATGGAATCCCAGTCCTTTTTTTTTTTTGTATTGACACTGCCAAGAAGTTTAATGTTATCACCACATCTCTGCTTTTATGCCAGTTCATTAAATGAAAATATTAGATAAAATTCTGCCAAACTCATCCTTGATGAACTCTACTGGAAAACAGTTCTTTCATTCTCTACAGGACTTTGTTCTCTCTCTGGTAAGAAGTTCTTTACCTGTCAAATTCTTTCAGTAATCCCTATTTTCTCCAGTTTAATATTGAATATCAGATGCCTGGATAGATTATATCTATCATATTTTCCTTGTTTAAAATGTCAGTCTAGTCGCAATGGTGTAAGCATGCAGAGAGTTCATAATCTCAAACAGATTTGTACATTGTAGTAGGCAGATTCCTCGGGTCACCGCATACTTTCATACCGCAGCAGGCCCAGCTGAATTATGTGAGCTCAGGCGAGTTTCTGCTCAGTGGTGTGAACCACAGGGAGTATTCCCTTGTTCTCTAGATACCTTCTGGCCTGCTTTTACTTTTGTTTGCCCTACTCCTTTCCAGATGTCATTCATGCCACATTATCACTACCAAATGCAAGTCTTCTTGATCTAACATATGTAGCTGTTCGGAATACGTAAGATATATGTCATTAAAGGGAACATGTGCAAATACATACTGTATGTTTTGCATTTACTTTGTATTTAGTATTGTTACTCACTTCATAATGAAGTGCTGTGGCTGAAGTTGTGAAATAATTTCAGTAAAAATCTGTGTGTTCACTAGCTCTAGGCACTGTGGTATTATGTAAAAAGCAATTCTTTGGGTCTGAAATTTTTCATGCTTGGTTTCATTTGAAAAACTGTGTATGCATAAAAAAAGTTAAGGAAATTATCCTGAATTGTTTTTGAGTTATGTGTCACTGAAAAGCAGAGCAGTGTTTAACTGTTAGCAGTAGCTACTTTTTTATCTTTTATGTAGATAAGAAAATTTAGAATTTTGAAATTTAAATGGTGACATCTAAATTGGGGCTGATATGTAATGAAATCTATGGCCAAGTTTCAAAAACCTGGTTTTCATAATAATGTACAGATAATTGAAATCATGCCTAGTAGGCATCTGGACTAAAATTATGAGCAGGATGTAACGGACCCAACAACTTTTGTGGAAACAAAATTCATTTCCATTTCTTTGTCAGGGCTAATCAAGTTCTTTTTAGGTTCAAAGTTTGCTTCATTCTTACTGCTACTTCCAGTGTGCCAACACAGTACCTTTATATAAGGGACGGAATATGTTCTATGCATTAAAGTGTTGACTTTTTTTCATAATTTGTTTTGCCTGTTATTCATCCTGTTTTCACATTCTATCAATCAGTTTCTCCTTCAACTGCAAAGAAACAATACATCCTTTTCCCTACGGACCTTGACTACATGCAAACTGGCATCTGTTCAATCCTGTTTCCATTATACAGTGTATAATTTTGCATTATATCCTTCAGTGTTGAGGGAAAGGGAATGAAGGGGGATCGATGAAGGCTCTTGTTCTTCTATTAAGCAGTTGAGCAACCTCCCACTGGGACTGGGGCTCTGCCTGCCTCTGAATCTGTTGTAAACCCCTGTATAGCCACACTTGTTTTGGTTTTGAATGGCTGTTCCTGGTTAGTTTAATCCTATTCCTAATCAATTTAAGATAAACAATTAGAAGTTTAATTGGAATTGCATGGCTTTTAATTGTCATTTAAAAAAGGAAATCTAAACCAAATTCTACATAACACAGCATTAAGACTGAACATTGAAGGCTCAGTTGTGGCCTTCAGTTTTTGTGCTTTGTGGAGCCAATAGCTGCCAAGAGACACAGTATGGTTTCTCAGTTTCTTCTTCATCCAGGCATACCTAAACTACAGCTTACAATAGAGCTATAATTCTTCTGGGGCAGTGGGACAGAAATGCCAGTACAGAGATAGAGGGTGAAAGCTACCCCATTCACCACAATTCTAATGACTTACGAGATGGTGGGGTTGTTATAAGTTGCTTGTGTCCATGTGTTGTTTTCTATGATCTGGGTAGCTGGCACAAGAAAGAAAGTGATATTTTCCTCTGAATACTTTGTGTGGGCCAGGCAAGGCAAAACTTGAGCTGGCTCTTACAACTTCAGAAGCAAATACCAAGAAAAACTGAAGTGTCCTACAGCAGCATTAGCTTGGCTGCATTGCCAGTCCTTTATAATTTGTGACATACATTGAGCATAAATAAAGCTACAAATCTCTGCTCTGTGATTTAAAAAGAAAATTGATAAACCTGCTATTTTCATCTGATGTAATTTTAACTTTCCATTCAAATATTTTTTCTACATTGACTGTCTTAAATATTCAAAATTATATTTAACTTTTATTTTAATGTAACAGAGATGAATACAGATACGCACTGTAAAACAGAAGCATCTTTGTGTGTTGTTTTTTTTATTGTAGGTATGTGTCATGTGCATTGGGATGCCCGTATGAAGGAAACATCGTACCAGCTAAAGTGGCAGAAGTAAGAGTGAACTTCTGGCTCGTCTTTTTAATGAATCAAAAAAAAAAATTCAAAAATGTCTATGAGTAGTGTTCTCACTTTAGTCCTAATAAGATCTTTAATGGATAACATTTCAGGAAAACAAACACAAAACATAGCTAATTGTAGAACTGGGTGCATAACCTCACTATTTTACTCAACTGTATGCAGTCACATCTAAGGAAAATAAAGTGTTTTGATTATTTCCAGTCATGAGAAAAAAATTCCTTCAACAAGAAGGTAAGGAAATGCTTAAGGAAATAGACTCAAGCACATGTGTCAGTGGACCATGTGGTACGAGATGGTTTCCAGCACAACTTCTTGTGAAGGGAATCTGCTATTAAATCCACTTTGCGCTGGCATGAGCATACTGCTCTGTCACCCATTAGGGCCACTGCTACAACACTTTGCTTCTGGCAATTGTCATGTCATTGACACACGAATCAAAACTCACCCCCAACATGATTTCCTACTTGCTCTGCTGCTATGGTGGAATAAGCTGTACCTTCCCTCCCTGCCCACTTTTCCCATATAGGATAAAGAAGAAGGAAGAAGATGTCTTAGTCCAGCCTATTTTTTCCATCAGAGATTAGTGAAACACAGGTGTTAAATTTTGGAGGAGGGCAAAGCGGGTATCAAACCTGAAATAGACAGTAGAGGTGGAAGCGGAGAGAGAATTCAAGCAGCACAGGACAGTACAAGCTGGCTTTCCTCCTGTAGAGGGACTTGTCTTCTCTGTTACACTTAAACACCTATTTTTGGTGATCTAGCAGAATTTCCAGACCACTTTTTTTTCTTCTTCTTTGTAGCACTAGCAGCTAGTCAACATTTGCCTGATATGTTCTGTTCTGCATGTGTGCTTTCGGGTCCTGTTCTCCTGCACCACCTTCTGGTACACATTCCAGATGGAACTTGTGATGGTAATTCTTCCACAGCAGCCGCATATACTCACAGCTTTGAAAAAAATACCTAAATTGGAAGGTACTCCATATTTCTAAATGAATGGGGTTTAATATGAAGTGAAAGTTAGAAGTGACACAGCTTTAGTTAGAGCAGTGATGACAGATTCAGCTGTGCTGTTGGTAAATTGCTTACTGCAATATCATGTTCCCCAACAGGCTTCTTTCCATGTGTTGCTCATTTTTTAAAATTAATTACTCTCCTTCCGCAGAAGAGCTCCTTTTCAGTTTGCCAGTGGGACTGCTCTTTAATATTCCAAACCTGCAAACTTTGATTCACATAGCCATTTTATTTTCTGTCTTCATCCTAAGAAGTGTCTTCTTGTGTACCTGTGCACCATTGTGTATGTGTTTAAGAATAAAGGCTACCTCATTAAAGTTATTGAGGCCCTGATTCAGCAAGCACTGATGTTTCTATAGTAGCGTCTGATTAGCTGTTAATGGATTTTACATAAACACATGCACTTATCCTTTGCTGAATCAGAATTACCAGAATTCCTGGCCATGTTGCTAAACCCTTTCAGAGAGCTGCTCTGGTCATCATCTCTCTTGGGATGGCAGTGTGTGGCTCCCTTGACTGTTCACTGCAATGGGCAGCTATGATTGAAAGGTTTAGACTTTCTTCCACGGTCAATGACAGCGACTAGATATTTTATTTTGAGCAAAAGATTTTTTAGCTGAAGCAAAAGCAATTAGGAGAGATAGCTTATTAACTAGACGACATGCATTGCTTGGCTTACTAGGTACCTAACTGTTCTACACAGAGATACCTAGTGAGTGCAAACTTCAAATGCCTTCAGACTTCTAGAATCCATCTGGTACATCCATATGGTTCTTTATTTAAAATAAACCCAACATTTCTCATCTATTAAAATAAACTGAATAGTCCTTTTTTATCACTCTGCTGCTTCTTGAAATAGAGTCACTTTTTAACCATTTATCATCCTGTGGTTTGTGAATTTCAACCTTGGGCAAAAAAGGCTTGAAAGTTTTGGAAGCACCATGTAACATCCTTGAAGGCAGTTGTGCTGTCCACTGTTTTCCAGGCATATACTTTGCTTTTTTTAATTTTATGCCTGCTTCTTTCTCTCCTTAGCTTCCTGTTAACCTAGGTCAAGAAATGCATTAAAGTATTATCCAGCATACAGGCTGATCAGGCTACAGAAAACGTACCTATTCTTGTTGGAATATTGTTAGATTATTACAAAGTTTCCCTTACACCACAAGACTGCAGTGTGCTTTTATGTTGTTATTCTCTTAAAATCATCTGTAACTGGATTATGACCTTTTGTATTCAATTTAAGGGTGTAGTTTGAGCAGTAGGATTGTTCACATGCTTAAGGGATTTCAGTGCTGGGTCACCAGCTCCCATTTTGATCAATGCTTGGCGTCAGGGCAGTGCTCCCAAGGGGAGCAGCACAAGACTCATGCATAGTAAAACTGCTCAGTGGTGCAGAACACAACCCTGTTCAATCAACAAAGCTGCAAGCTCGCTATCACATGCTGATTACATTGACAAAATGGTGTGTTCTCCCCCACCCTCCTCCTGAAAATCCACATTGAAAACTTACAAAACTGTAACTAACAGGCTGCCTCCTACTATGGTAGGATAGAAAATCCACTATGAAAAACTCCCATTCAACTTCCAAGCATGCACATTCTTCTGGAAATTAAATATAGATCTCTTTTTAAGGGTCAGTTTAAGGTTAGGTCATGACAAGTCAGTGATGATGCTCGGCTTGTTAGCAGAGTATCCCCCTCTCTTCTTTCATCTTTCAGAACTTTTATTTTCAGAAAGCTGAAAGAGCTAAGGACTGGAGACGGGAAAGAAGTGAATGCAATATGATTTCTAGCAGTTTATGTAGTCTCTTTGTCATCACTAAAATGCTCATCTCGAAAAGCTTTGAATCATGAATTAATAAGAACGTGACAAAAAAATGCAGTCTGCTTCCTTTACCCTGAGCTTAAATAAAAACTGAGGTTTGAGGATTAACTAGAGGAAATCCACCACTAACTGCAGATGATCCTTTTTTTTCTTACAACAGTAGTCCCATTAAGACAGCTGCAGTGTGTTGATGACATAAAAATATGCTGCAAGATAGGATCCCTTTTTGCAATCTGGTAAATATCCCTTTCTTAAAGTGTGCATTGAATTTATGTTGATGCGAACTGGGGGCTCTTTGGCTTTAAAGCAAAAAGAGTTTTACTACCTTTGCAATAGTCATAGCACTTCCAAGCTTTAAGCAGGGTGATTCAGACTACTTGAAGTTCTTTTTCAGCTGTGCTTTGAATTAAGTGAACAGCAATATTAATCCAGCACTTCCGAGACTGCTGGTGCAGCACTTTGTCAGCTTCCTCAGACACATTCACAGCAATCCCACTGATGAAGTCCTGGAATTGCTTTAACAGCAGAGTGCAGTGCAACTGAAGATGTCTTGGAAAAAGGTCGTATTTTTTCCTTTCTAAACAGTTAATTTCCAGACTGGGATTCTGTTCCCATGGAGTGGCCTTTTGGAATCGTTGATACACAGTGAGGAATGCTAAAGGGGACAAACATACTCAGCAACTGAAAAGGTGAAAGCTTTTCCAAATAATTTCAGCACATCTAAGGTAGAAAGTTCCTGCATTCAATTTCTAAAGCAGTAGTTTTGGTGCAACCGCAATTTTGTGCTTCCTAGTATATGTCTCTCTCCATACAAACATTATCGGGCCAGATCTCAGATCTCGTACTCATAGAAAGAACTGCTCAAAGACATAATTCCAGAAACATTTAGGGCTCTGCTTACCTAAGTAAGAACTATTTGTATGGGCTTTATTTGGTATTAATAAAAATTTTAAATCTTAAAGACTAGAATGTTAATTAAGTTACAGTTTTCCTTTGTTAGTATTTTAATGTTTAATTTCATGAAAAGCAAGCAAAATGAATGTGTTAAAACTGCAGTTTTCATTGATGTTTTCAGTGCCAAGACAAAGCAAAATCGGGCTTCTTGTTAATTATTTATTGTCTTAGTTCAGCCATGTGCTTAGCTCCGTGTAATAAGCAAACAAAAGGGCAGGTCTACCCTGCACAACTTGTAAGCTGAACAGTACAGAGAAAACCAAACAGCTGGGAAATCCCCAGAGAGAAGAAAATGCTGGGAAAGGCCTTGACAGAAACTTAATTCATAGCGTACAATCGTACTTATTTGGATTCTGTAGGAGAGTCAAAAAACAAGTTTTTGATGTATTTGGCTGGATTATTCCACATACAGAAGCAGAACTGTAAATTTAAAATAACAGGATCTATGGGACGCTTTTCTTGGGTGACAGTTTTCAAGAATGAATAGAGAGTTTCTGATACATAGGTCCACCTCAGTGGGCCAAAACCTGAAACCTGTACAGAAGTGTGTCTTTTGTAATGTGTGGTCTTGACTGTATTTTATATTCTTTTATCTTGACCTCTTCATGTTTCTCTGTTTCCAATCAGGTATCTAAGCGGCTCTACAGTATGGGCTGTTATGAAATCTCTCTGGGGGACACAATTGGTGTGGGGACTCCTGGAAGTATGAAAAGAATGCTGGAAGCTGTTATGAAAGAAATTCCTCTGAGTGCTCTTGCTGTTCACTGTCATGATACATATGGCCAGGCATTAGCCAATATCCTCACAGCCGTACAGGTAACTCGGGTTGTCATTTTTTGTGTATGATAGTGATAGTCTTAGTTTAATTCAAATGCACATTTTAAAAAAAATTCCAGCCTTAAAGAAATGACTAGAAAAGGAAAGAGGCAATTACGAAACTTCTGGAAAGTATTGCGCACACATCAGATTGTCTCCAGGTATTACTGCTGTTGATTTTGCAAGAAAATTTCAGTTCTTATCTACTTATAACCTTCAACTCCACACAAAATCACGAAGAAAGAGTGGTGATTATTACATTTAATTGATTTTGGATGAATGAGGGAGATAAAATATAATTTTTTTCTGGTGTGTCGGATTCCACTTGTCTTAGGAACATCTTTATGTTCATCGTTCAGTAAACTAATATTTCTATTTTACACAAGTGTCGAAATATAAAATAGAATAATGCATAATTATGTCTTCATTTCACATGGATAAATCTAAATTATTGGTAATTATGTACACAGAGTGGTCTAGGTAATTTTATCACTATTAACATGCCTTCGGTGTGCTTTTTTGTTTATCAATTATACCTTCCAAATAAGATTAGCAACAACTTTATATCCTATTTAATCTTCTTTCAAATCTGTGGCTAAATAATCAGAAATAGTTAATTTCCATAAGAGATATTTTTCCCTTTGTGTTTATATAGTCTTAAGAATAGGACACAATATGAGAAACAGACTACAAGTCCTAAGGTATTTTCTGTAAAGATACAATCTTGAAAAATGTCTTAATGTGTGCATGCATTCCTAAGGAGACCTATTTTTACTAAATGTTACAGAATCAAAATCTGCTTACAAGTCATAGTCCTTTATTGTTCTTTTTTATCCTTGGTGGCATCTTCTGCTTCTTTGCAATTCAGGCAGCCATTTTTAAGGTCAACTTTCCTTTGTCCTGGCTTGCGATTTTGGCAGAGCTCGTATTATGTTGTTTAGAAATAACAGCAGCTTGTTAACAGTATTAGTGATATAAGCCACAAAAAGGAACAAGGAAATGTTTCAATATAGGAATCCACAGGTATCTGTTTAAATACTGAATGACAAAATCTGGAAAAAAGGTGCTAACCTTTACTCACAGTGTTCACTAGTGACCCTTACTCACTTTTACTGTTGTGTGTGTATGTACCATGGGATAAATAAATTGCTAATTTCACAGTTAGCTGTGGTTGCAGATGTAATAGCTAAAAGCATGAAAACCCCTGAGCATGGGAGGAGTTTGCCATAAAAATACTTAAGGCATTTTTTTTCAAATCCTTCCTTAAAATAATTGCTGTCCTGGTGCCTACTAAATACTGAACGATGGCTATGCTTTGTTAACTCCAGTATGTGTTGTAAGTGATTCTTGTTTCAGGTTTACCTCCTGCTCCTATCTTTTTATTTACTTCTTAAATCAACCGTGTAAGAGTTAAAGCGGAAAAAAGCTCTTAGGCACCTAATGTGCAGTTCAGGCTAATTAACATGTAAATGCAAGAGAGCAATAGATCTAAAAAAAAACCTCTGCACAGCCTTCTCAGATTACTGAGAAGCCGGAGGTGCCTGGGACCCACCAGAAGACTTCCCTATGTGCTCCAGTTCTGCTACAATGCATGTCTGAAGGTGTAGTATTTTTGGCTGAGCTGAACTTGTCATAGATTTTGCCAAAAGTCCTTGATGAAGCAGGCATTACACAGTCTCTCTGGCTGGCTTCCTGCGAGCAGCTCCTTGGCTCGCTCTAAAGGTAGGTCCCCAGGCTCTCGGATCCTCAGATGGGGCTGGTACGTCACAGCATCCTCTCCTGTCTCTGGTGCAAGAAAGGAGGTAGCTAGCGGTGTGTTATAGCTAAGCAATACTATTTCTAGAACAAGGCAGCTTGTACAGGTCAGATGGATGGTGAAGTGCCAAATCCAGTGGACCAGAGTGCCCGAGTCACTTCTAACCCCTGCTGTCAGGCTTGCCTGAGCTTTCCCTCTCTGCCAAAGAAACACGAATGGCAAAGTACTAGAGTAAAACCCCTTGTCTGCAGCTCAGCAGTTCGTTCTGTAGACCAGACTCTCTGCAGACGCAGTTCCTTACCCTTCCTCCTCTATGGGTCTGTGTGACTGACGCAATATTTCATCTGAAGTGAAATGTTTTTGAGGGGTTATAGAAATAATGGACTACTTATTATTGTTCAAAAACAATTTTAAAGAACATTCAACAGGCAAATTGCACCCTTCCTAACACGTTGCGGACTACAACCTCAGACTGAGTACTATTGTATTGTATATTGTATTTCCTAAGAATTAATGACAACTGGAAAGCCACAAATCACTCTACACTAATTCAGGCATTGCTTCGATGGGAGATCTCATAGGAGTGGAAAGACGTGCTGGTGATTCAGTAAGTGATTTTATATACAGATCGCATTGTTCCATGCAGGATTATACTACCCAGAATATTTTCTTTTGTTTGGGGCTGATCCAAAGTCATCTAAAACTGACAGGCTGTATCTGTATAAGAAATTAGCAGGGAAGTAGTCTTGTAATTTTAGTATTCAGTTTTATGTGTGTTGTTTTAGCAAAAGGATAGGTAGTGAAAGATGGAAGAGAGATTAGCCAACTTTTAAAGGACAAGTAATTTTTTAAGTTGTTGAAGTGAATAATATGGATAGAAAGCATTGCCTAGAGAAAGGAAATTCACTTTCCTTTATGAAGAGAATCTGTGTAAAAATGTGAGGAACATGAAGTGATGCATCAGAAAAAAACAGTAAACATTTAAGGTTAGAAACGTGACTGGCTCTTGGTTAAATGGTTTAATTTTAAAATACCAGAGTATATAATTTACCAAAGAGGCAAATTTGGAAGATGGGAAGCAATGTGGTGATCTGGTTAGGGGTTGTGGTATTATGAGTAAAATTACATGTGTGGGTTTGCTAATGCGACAAACATAAAATGTAGCTAAAAGAAGTAGTAAAACATTTATGGGAAATTGTTACAGACCTCCAGGTAACAAGATAGGTCAGGAAACTTCTATGCTGGAGGGGCCCCAATAAGTCAGAACATTGATCTGGGGAGATTTGAGTTACCTTGACAATTGACTCCTGTAGTATGTACAGAGTGCATAAGAAAGGGGAAGCTTTTCAGTGGAAGTGATACAGAACTCTTTTCTTGCATAGGTTGTGTAGTTGCCAGAAATAGCTTTGTCTGGTTTCATAGCACATATCTGAACATGAGAAAGAATACGTGAAGAGGCAAAGAGGAGTTCTGCCTGGCAGTCATACCTCAATGAATGAAACAATCACATGGTAATCCCATAGAACTTTATCAAATTCAAATTGCTGTCGAAATTCATTAACACAGACTGATCCCTGCACTACTGGGATCAAATCCTAACTTCAAGAAAACAAGCAGAAAACTCTGATGATTTACCAGGGAGCAAGGATTTTTATCACCTTGTGTAATCATTTCCACCTTATTGGACACAATGAGATGAATGAGATTGGTGATTTGCCAAACGAAATGACTTTTTATTAGAGCTTTCTTTTTCTAGAAAACAGGATTTTTAAAATAAAATCCACACTTTAGTACCTGAAAAAGAATTTAGCAAGCCTTTAATTAAATTTTCAAGGTTCAGACTGCAAAATCCAAATTTGTGAATACAGGTTTTCATTACAGATATTATAATATGTCTCCTTACAGAGAGTTTAAAATATTTAATAACACTTCACTGATGTCTTTAAAATCCTTGAATTTTAAAGATTAAATAAACTTCTTTTTTTAAAAATACAACAGAAATGACTGGCTGCTGACCTCTTTGCTTCATCACTAAATAGGTTCTAGCCCCTTTGGTGCATGCTGGGGAGACTAACCAACTTGTGTCTTTTTGTGGCTCCAGTTTACTTGTCTAATAAGGACTAGATTCACACAAAGGCACTCAGTATTTGTATGGCTAAATTTAAAGTGCCAGAACCAGGAGAGGAATCTGAACATAGATGCTGAAGTTCATGCGTTATTAATTCACAAGGATCGTGGAACAATAGAGTTCACAACGGCCAGAAGCCTGAAAAGGTAGAGCCCAAGTTAAGCAACTGAAAAGAGATTGCATTTAAAATTCCTCTTTTCCATGATTCTTACGAGCTTACATGTGAAGGTCAGATGAATTTTGCACCCAAAACCATCTCCTGGTTAGTACCTGGCTTTTCCTTTTTTTTTTCATTTTCTAATGCAGGATTTGCTGTTCATGGCTGCTGAGCTTGCCTGCAGTAACAGGCTGTCAAGACTCCTTTCAGCTGGTGGTCAGAGGCCAGCTCACTGCTAAGATCCCTTGTTCAGGAGGTGCTTGCTGCTAAGGAGCCTCAGTGGGGGCTTCCCCTTCTTCACTTGGGGGTGGCTTTAAACCTGAAGCTCTTGTTCTTGGCCCCCGGCTGAGCTGCTCTGCAGCAACGTTGCATTTGCGCTTGCTCCCAGTCTTGTACCTCCCCAGTTCTCACCCTCATCCTCAGCTGCTGGCTTGACTTGCTGGCTTAACTTCAGACCTGGCTCATCACTGGGGACCTGCGGGGTGATCGCTGAACTGTGACCGATCTCGGTTACTGTCTCCAGACCTGATTCTGACCTTGAATTGCTGACCTAACTTCCTGACTCCTTTCCTGAGGTTGCTGCCACTGCCTGCCTAGCTGTGACTCTTGGCTCCTCGCTTGCCTTCCTTTATGGAGCCGTCTGTCCTTGCTGCTACCTGAGACAGTCGAGTATTTAGAGGCACTGCTAGTGCCAGTATCTTGAGCTTTAAGGATTGCTCTGAATGGCAGGTAGTGGAGCTGGTACTAAGCTGGGGGATGCAGCAGCTGTGGAAGTTAGCAGATCTCATGTGCTTTGATCTTCAAGCTCAGCTGGAGGCTTTGTCTTGCAGAGAGGCAAGATGTTGCCACACAGCTAAATTTAGAAAGCATTTACTGATGTCTGGGTGTACACAAAGCCCTAACAGTTCTGCACTGGGAGCCCTGCTGGGGAAAAAAAGAGAGTCCAAAAAGTCAGCCTGAAGAATTGGTGTCTGTGTCCGAGAGGTATCATGAACTTCAACATCTCTTTTAGGTGCCAGACCACTTTCACTGCAATTCTTCTCTGCAGTTTTTAGACCTGCATTTCTGGGACTAATTGACCTAAAAGAATATACCCATAATGATGAATTTCTAAATAAATACAGAATCTGTAAGAATATTTCAGTACTAGAAAATTCACTTAGCATTTTTATCCCGTGGCCAGTTCTTTTAGCTTTGATTTGCCCATTTTAGTAGATGTGTACAAGGATGCAGGGCTCATGCTAGCTTATCCTTGTGAATGACTAGTATGTACAGCTAGAAGCCACAGAGCTTAGAACAGCTGAATAAAATAGAAAAGTAATAAAAAGCGATAACGGTAAAATAGCATGAAGGTATGGATAGCAATGGTGGGAGGTCAAATGGGAAGAAGGACTAGAGGAAATGGCTTCAAGTTGCGTCAGGGGAGGTTTAGATTGGATATTAGGAAAAATTACTTTACTGAAAGAGTGGTCAGGCATTGGAACAGGCTGCCCAGGGAAGTGGTGCTGTCACCATCCCTGGAGGTGTTCAAAAAACGTGTAGATGTGGCACTTCGGGACATGGTTTAGTAAGCATGGCAGTATTGGGGTGACAGTTGGACCTGATGATCTTAAAGGTCTTTTCCAACCTATGATTCTTTGATTCTATGATTCTAAGGCAAATACATATATATGCTAGTTACATATGAAATGTTCTAGGATTTCTGGTGGTGATTTGTTACCTTTTTTACTGAGTTATGTGTATCAGCATGCATACAATCACATTTTAATCTCTTGATTTAAAACGAAGCAACAGGATGAAGCAGCAGGATAATTTTCTGAAGTACAATTTTTATGAAACTTGACATTGCAAAAACTCATGAGTACATTTTCCTTTGGTTTAGTTTTCATGAGCTTTATGTCCTGATTTCTTCTTTGGATTTCATTCCTAAACGGACACAGAGTTAAAACCAGCAGGTGTCTCCTCATTTTATGTTGAAATTCCCCCTTTTTCATAATTTTAATTCACAGCCATATCTGGGCTGTGATCTTTTGGATGGTTGCTTGAACAGGGTCACAAAATTAGGTGAGATTTTCAAACTAGATGAGCTTTCTTGCAAAATGCTGTATTAGAGAGACCAATGCGGACATGATGTAAGTAAAAATTAAACAGTAAAACTAAAAACTCTTGGTTCCCTGAGTTTCTAAGTATGCAACTGCAATCAAAGAATCCACAGCATGCTGGGTGACAAAACAAAGACTATGTAAGAGAACAAAGAAAGCAGTATTAATTCAAAGCATCATCAGTTCAGGTATGCACATTTATTTATGTACTGATATAAATGGTTCATTTTGGAGATCAAAATTTAGGACTGCTTTTTAGCTGCCTACAGTCTCAGTTTAACCAACTGCTGAATGCCTTCCCTTTCTCCCTGTAAAGCAGAGAACAAACTGTATGCACAAGCCTTGAATAAAGATTTAAAATCTGTCCTGTCTTCCAGCTGTATCTACCATTGACTCTTACGCATTAGGTTCAACATTGGTAGTTCAGCTTCTTCCTAGTGACCATTGGCTACAGTCGTGGTAGGATTATAAATTTTTTATACATCTGTGTCTCTCAACTCCGGTCTAACCCATTAGCAACCTAAAATTGGACATTCAAGATGGTATCAAGAAAGAAAGAAAGATAAAAGACACCTAATAATTCTTTATTTAGAAGAAATGCTCTCTTTTTAATTCTCTGCAAAGCACAATCATTTGTGGCTGTAGTGTAGTAGAATAAATTGACACTTCTGTTACAGGGTAGGAAAGATAGATAAGCAACCATGAAAAAGTGTGAAGCTTTCATGCACTTGTGCTAGACTTGAGCTAGGAATGTCTCATGTGAGAGTGAATATGGACTTTCTAGCTGAGGAAGGCAGTCTAGCCATATTTGTCTGTTGCTACACAGATCAAAAAGTACTGGTTTATGGGAGTTATGTAGTAATTAAGGAAATGAACTTGTATGTAGTGGGCTGCCAAAGTTCCTGCTTGAATAATATATTAAATAGCACTAGGATTTTGTTCTATTATCAGCAATGAGCTGGGGTACCCACTGCCTGGCAATGAAATTATTTACATCTAAATTATTTTTTAACAGAGCAAAAATAGTTGTGGTAGTTTAGTTAAAATTTCAACACTGTATGAAAGACTGTTTTTTTTAAGACAATAGGGAGGTATTTTATGAAATTAATGAGGTACAGGAGGCAGGAACAGTAACATCTTGGCTTGTCTTTTCCTGATTTGACATGTTACTGTGCACATCACTTTTCTTCAATTTTTTGTTTGTAGAACAGGAATAAGGCTCATCTATTTTAGTTTGTGACACGCTAAAAATAATCTACAGAGGAAGAGCATCAGACAAATACAAATTATCTTTATGTAGTCCAGATTTAAAATTTATTTTTTAAATTGAAGTTTAGAAACTGAACGGATTTTAAGTTTGGCATGGAATGTAGTTTTGAGATTATATGAGTGGGCAAGTGAATCAAATACATACATGCCCATTCAAATTATCTGAGTTCTGTAATACGGCATTTCCTTGCCCCTGCACAGCCTGGCACTCTGAAGGATTCTTGTAGCACAACGTGAGGGTGGGAAGGACTTCCCTTATGAAGCACACACATGTTTTGGGATCTTGAAACAATGTTAGTATTTTTGCATTCCTATTTTGAGAAATGCTTAGAAATGGAAGGGTTTTAGCAGACCTCATAAGTTTGCTTTCCTCTGCTGTTTACAAAGATATGCTAGGAAACTGCAGAGGACTTAACAGAGATCGCCTGAAACTAATTTCAAGGTTCAGATAGGGAAGCATTAGAAAAAACAAAGCTTGACTGAGAATAGCTGTATGAGATTCAGGAAGGGCTGTTCATGCTTCAGTATTTCCCTGGAATTCTTTGAGGCAATCACTGCCAAAGAAGACAAAGGATATACAGTGGATATCATATGCTTTGATTTTTCAGAAAACAATTTACAGTGTTCTGTACTGGGAGTTAATATTAAGGCGTGGAGGCATGTAATAAGTGGAAAGTTGGCTAAATGGCAGGAAACAAATGGAGTTATAAACCAGAATTTCTTCAAGCTGGAAAGCACCCATCAGCAGGGTTGTGGAAGTATTAGCCTGTGGGTCCCAGGTTTTCTTGTGTAAATGAATAATTTTCTCATGTTAAGGGCAATTGTTCTAACTTGTAGAACTTAAACTTTCGAAATTTTAGACTTCCATTGTGAGAAACAGGATAGCTACCACAATTTGTAGGTGTAAATCTGTCTAATATTCTAAAACACGCAAAAGAAAATGTTTGGGTTCAAAAGTAAGAGTATAATAATACAATAATTTTAGGTGAAGCAAGAGATTATTTATTACAGCATGCCACCCCTTTTAAAAAGGGTCTTCCTAGAGTTTTCTACTTTTGAATTTCTCCCGGAACTAATTTATCCTAGGCTCTTACCACATATTTTCTGCATTTGAAAGTGTAAACAACACTTCTAAATTATTTGTCAGCAAACTAAATGAGCCATTAGCAATAGCACAATATTTTTTTAGAAACCATCAGTTTGCTTTTTTTTTTCATTCCTATTTCTTTTTATTCCCTTTTCCTCAGAGAAACAACACTACACTTTGGTAAAGCTAGCAATTAAAAGATTCAGATGTTTGTACTGAGGGAATACATGATATTAAGAAAGAAAACAGTTAGCAGAATTGTTTAAGATGGAAAGCTAACAAAACAGAGGTGAATAAGACTGCATTTGAAAGCAGATATGTTGGGGGGAAAATGGCAGGTGAATTGTGAAAAAGTACCAGACTGCAAGGTTTCTGTGAAGAAAACTTAAAAAGGGGATGTGTGCTTTAGGAAAGTAGAAAAACACTTGCATTTTATCAAAAAGTATGATTACTATGTGCAGTCAGCTAGTTACTTTTGTAAGTGAAAAAGCATACTGCACAAATGAATAAATCAGACCTACATATGGGAAGAAAATGAAAACATACGTATTCATACAGAAAATCTGAGAGAGGTTTTCCAGTATTTTCTCTCTTTTTTTTTTTTTTGTTGTTTTTTTTTTTTTCTTAATAGGTACTGGTTTTACATTGTTGCCTACAATTTCAGAAAATAAAAAAAAAAGCAAGCAAATGAACAGACTGTGCCACTCCTGCTCTGTTCTCAGCTCAGTACAAAAGAAGTAGCAACTCTAGTTTTATTGCTTTTTGCTGCTTTTTGCAGAATGTGTGTAGTGTGCAATTTCTGAGGAGCTGAAAGTTTTTGACCTTTCTCCCTATGCTTCAGAAAAGCTGGATAGCCTGGTAGTTCACAAATAAACTCCTCATTGCTATTATTACAACTGTTGCACTATTACTAGAAAAAAAAAGTGTAAACAGTAGACATTGTTTCAACATTTTTATTTTTTGAACTTTTTAGGATAGGTAAGGGAATATATTTGTAATTGTATACTGAAGTAGCAGCCAGAATTCCTGAGAGAAAGATGTATTTACATGCATATACCAATAGGTAGCCTGTATGTTTTTGTGGTTTTTGTTTTTTATTTTAAATGAAACTCAGTATATTGTAAATGATTAACAAATAATAGACATCTACATTGTTCTAGCTGCCTCTGGTATGATGACTGAATTTCAGAAGCTTTCAACCCTAGTTACTGAACCAACAAACCTCAACTCTAAGTCTGTTTCAGGACACTAATCAGACCAAGAGATCCTTCATCAGTTATAGATTATTCTCATCTCCAAATTCCCTCACTGGAGCAGTAGACACAACTTCCCTTTGGCTAAAAGTCAAACCTCAGCTGTCTTTTATAACATTTTTAAACCTTGAATTTCTCATGCAAATCTATGCATCTCTCTTTATATCTTTGCAAGTTCATATAGTTTCATCACCCTAGGTCTAAATGGAATGTGACTGGAGAAATCACTGCAGCAACTACAGAAACAAAATCTGAAGTGGTTTTAGTTTTCTATTGTTAAGGCAAAGATAATTCCTGTACTAGTAGGATTAAAACTGTGGATTTATAGAAAGAATGAATTTAGCCCAAATATTCTATGCTCTTTTCTCTTTTTCTGTACTTGCATCCTCCTTGCCTACTTCTACTTTTTTCTTGGAATGATGTGTTATTGTAACTCTCTAATCACGTCTTAAATGCTTTCATTTCTGAGTTTCCCATCCTTTAAGTGACAGTCATTTGCATGTTTTATTCTTTAGCATCAGTGATATGTTCCAATTTGAGGTTCACTGATGATTTTTTGATTCTTAAATCTCAAAAGCGTTAAGGTTATACTGATTTGATTGACCAGTGCCTAAAAGGTGTTCTAGTATTGCTTCCATTACTGTGCATCTTTCTCCTCTTATGAATGAACTTCTTCTCATGCAAGAATAAACAGATTCAGAGAATTTACTTGAAATGATTCTTAGGTCTTCATTAAATTCTGTTCTGCGGCATTAATCTTTAGTTTTATCTGGAACTATAGTTTGATCTGGAACTATAGTTTGTAAAAGGGAAAGAATTAGTATGAATAGAATAAGACAAGACAATTTTGTGTAGTGTTACCTTTTGCCAGCTAATAAGAGGCTTGCAGAGTTGTGCTGGCAAACAAGGCTCACACTAAACAAGACAGAGTACAATTTAGATACAAACCCAGCAGATTATAGGCCCATCTGAGGATAGTACTCTGTACAGACTGTTAGTGTCTTCTTGCCCTCTTCTTTGTTCTTCTTTGTAATGCCTTTTTTTTGCCATTCTTTTCTTCCATCAGTGCTTAAGTGGAGTAAATATGCGGCTGGCAGCTCACTTGAAAGAAGGGGGATATGAACAGATACCGTGCTCCTACATTCACCTAATCCTAATATTTTCCCTGGCACTTATGTTAATTTTTTCCTCTCTTTCACTATTTTCCTAGTCATTGTTTGATAGTTGTAAGTCCACATGGCCAGAGCAATAGTCTTTTTACAGACCTTCTTTTATCATCCCAACTGTGCCTTGTTTAACTTGACTATTTAAATGGCCAAGAGTCAGCATCATCCAGTGCTGAAGTGGACTGGGCAATAATCCAGCTCTTTCTGTTAGGGACAGACATTCATTTTTTTGGACTAGAAACAAATTACTTCCAAATGCTGGAAATGTAAGAAGGCTTTTCAAAAAGGCTTTCAGGTGTTTATAGAACAAATTAGTATAAAATAGTTTTCAAAATGCTAAGCCCAATTTAAAATAAATATTTAGTACTTTTTGGAGTTGTGAAAATATCACACTAGAGAACTGAAGTCACAGATCTGTAGCATGCATAAAAAATATGGTGAGGGCACACTGGTGTCAGATTCCCTGTACATTTTTCTGTTGTGCCTCAACTGGATTGCATGCATAAAAGAGGTAGTATTGTGCACTTTTTTTTACGTGAGACTACATGGCTGTCTGTAGGTTTGATGAGCTGACTACCCATAGCAATAAGAAATTGAACTTATAACTGTTATTTTGCAACAGTTTTTGATTCAGTTCCTGAAAATCAGAGTCTGGATTATCAAGGTGACTGGAAAATGAAGTCTTCATTGGTCTGAAGGTTGTTTTTTGTGCCTCATTCAGTATCATGTAGGCACTCTGTTATTCACAGAAGGACAAGCTAGTTCTCCACAGCTGTTACCTGGTCCCTTTTAGTTTTATGATGTTGTGCTTGTCTATCACAGACCTTCCAACTTTCACGACAAATGAAGCAGGATTTCCACAGAGAAGTGTCCTGTGGAACTGGCTCATCTCAGGACTGCTCCATCCTTGCAAGCCCTCCCGTTGTCCCTTCTCAGCACCACCCCCCCAGCATGCATTTCACAATAAATTTCTATCTCATCAGCTGTCATGTTAATTTCAGATATGAGACTGCATGTCTGAGTAGACTTTTCACTCCTACAGTTGCTGTATCACCCCTTTAAATTGTTCCCAGACTCAATACCTCCTGGGTCTCGCTGGCACTAAGGCCAATAGATATGAAAAGCTTGCATCCATAAAATCAGTTTCTTACCCTCCAAAACAACGTCAGCACTTCCAGACTGCCAACTACAAATGGTCCCTAAATGGTGCTAGTTCCCTGACAGTGCCAGAAATCGTTTGGTGGAGCCCAGGCCAAAGCTGTGCTGGGAGCTGTGGCAAGAGTTACACACAGTGGACAATTGAGTTCCAGTCCTGACACCATTTAGTTTACTGGTCATATATATAGTCACCAAGGAGCACACGTTCCTGTGCATTGACAGCGCAAAAGAGAGATTTTTGCTGTCATTTCCAGTGGCCATTGGAGGATGTCTCCAGAGCTGAAACTTCAGAGGTTCTGGTCAGCTCTGAGTGTGCTGCTGGCCTCCCTGGGTATTTCACTGCGGAGCTGTTACAGGTCTTCCTTGAACATCTGTACACTGCACCCATCTCTACGGCTAACGTGGGACTCCCTATGTTACACATCTTTGATTCAAGGCATGGGAGCATGAAAACTTGAGGAATCTATCACCATTTACTAACATGACACATTCAAGTGTGTATTTAAGTTTGTTCTGAGAAGCTGGACTCTTGTAGTGCAGGGCAGATCTCTGCCCCATGAGATATCAGCTTGATTAGTGAAAGATTGGCAAAGCTCTGAGCAGTGTGTCATAGGATCTGAATATGGAAGATGTTGGCCAGTCTTTGTAACTGACATGGCTAACACACCAATATGTATTAAATTTCTCATTTAAATATACCACAAAAATCAATGACTGTATTTAAAAAATAGCAATCTGAAATATGTTCTAGATGAATACTAGGTTTATGTTCATTAGACTACCTGTTTGTTCCTGTGATTAAGATGTACATGTGGTGATGATTCTAGGATGTAGAGTTTTAGATACTTTCTGCTCTAGAACATATGAGTATGCCAGTAGTTGTGTATCTAGCTTTGCGTTTTTCAAGTAGTCTCCTTCTAGGTTGACTATGGTTCATATTCCTTTTTCATTGTTTTGAGCTTACATGCTGCAGACTATAAAGGTATGTGGTGCAGTGACAGAAATCACATACGGTATTTCAACATAATTTAAAAAAAAATTTTGAAAGAAAAAATTAAAAATTTCAGTGAGCATACAGTTATTTTAAGTAACTTTAAAGACAGGTTTTTATTCAGAATTTAATTCCTCCTTGAATTTCAATGGTATTTTGAAAAAGAAATTATTTCTGTAAGAGTTGCTTGACTTGTTTTTAGAATTTTTCCCTATAATCATATTGTACTTTTTCAGGCTGTGACTCTGTATACATCAGCTAGAAGAAGATAAATGGCTTTTAGACATATGTATTTTTCTACTCAGTGGAAATGACTGCCACTGCCTTTTTACCCTGAAGTAGTTTTTCTTAAAGTTTAGCAAGAAGTGTAAAATAAGGACAGAATCACTACAGTGCTTCCAGCTTGAAAATGATTGTTTCTTTCCTTTACCTTTTGGTATTTGCAAGTGTGCCTATTCTAGTTTCTGCCTGAAAAAGATGGTATTGCGTGGAACCTGACTTTCAGACCCAAGCAAGGGCCAGAGGAACTTGCTGTGGCAGGAACAGTCCTGGGAAATCACAAATCCCAGTGTCTCCAGTAGGGAAACGCAGTGTTTACAGGATGATGCTTCCTTCCTCTTTGGGCAGCTCTACAGACAGCTGTGCTGAGGGGGTGGAATGAAATCTCTGGCCGTTCTTGCATATTTATCGCTCCTCGGAACCAATTCTGTTATCATCCAGCAAAAAATGAAGGAGAGTTTCTTCCTATTGTTGAGATACCTCAGGTGGCTTTAAACAAGCTCTCAGGGTGTTTCCTAAGGTAAATTAAACTGCTGAAAATCCAGAGAGACGATGATCAGGCAGACTGAAGTTCCTGCACTCACTCTGAATGAGTGTGTTGGGTGGATCTTTGTAGCCATATGAGAACAAGTGACCATGTGCGCAAGTGCAAGAAGTCGAAGATGACTCTTCAGTTAAGACAGAAACCAAGGCTGATGCAGTACTTAAAGTATGACAATCATCTTTTCTTTCTGTGCTGTGATGAAGCAACACTGAATCAGTCTCCTGAGTCAATTCATTTGGCATTTATTTTTTTTTCTATTGAAATATTACAGTACAAATTGAAACAGCCAGGCTTTCAGAAATGAAAACTTTTTGTTCATTTTTAAAGATAAATGAATGGTAGTTTTATAAACTCCATAATTTTTGCCAGCTTGCATATTTTCCTGTTTATTTAATTTTTTTTCTCCTTGTTGCTTAGTGCAAGTGCTGTATGGTGACAGATTGTCAGAGGCAAATGATGTGATTTGCTTCACACAGAGTCCTTTCAAATGCATAAAGTAAACAATTATAGACAGAAAGATTTTTCTCTGATCTGTGTTCATGATAGTAAGATTTTGCTTGCACTGAGAGTTGCAGCAATAGGTAGGAATTTTTAATTTGATGTAGCATGTTTCTTCTAAAGAATAAACTGAGGAAACAGAATAAAAGTAGACTTAGCAAGGCAGTATAATGCACATCTATAGCAAAAGATAAGACACTAAGTTGAACGCCTTTTTAAATAAGTGTCCTGGCTTTACTGTTGGAAGTTGTATCAGATGAGCGATTTGCAACTATCTTTTCTAAAAAAGGAACTTTGTTCAGAATAAGGGGAAAAGATTTGCAAGGCAGATTACATTTTGTGGCTTCCCACCTTAGTGCTACTACTTAATTAGTCAATGTGTTGGAAGGGAACATTCTTGTAATGTGATAAGGTATTCTAATGTAATGAACATTAAAAAATTGATCCAGTTATAGTGGAATAGTAGAAGCTGAGAAACTGTTAGACTGTTTTTTTAGTTTCCTGCATTATGATGAAAATCGTGGTGAAAACTTCACTTGAACTAAAAGATTCACTTAATTTATGGTATCCAAAAAGATGCCCTATTTGATTGCATCTTCTTTCATCACATTAATTATTAACTGTTTAATCCCATCCTGGAATTCTACTCAGGACATTATATTTTAGCACCAAATGGAAAGTTCTACTTCCTTGAAATTATATAGATGAATGACTAAAATATATATTCCAGAGCTCTTAAAGGGACGGTGCTCCTTGGTTCTGACTTTGTGCAATAGATGCTATATTTTCCAACAAGACCTTAGTGGTCCCATTTGTTAAATACATCTGTCTGAGTCATGAGTCAAATTAAGTATGTGCATAGCTGTTTGGAAGTTCAGGGGCTATTCAGTGAAAATGAATTTTAAGAAAACAAATACTGATAGCAGTCATATACTATTTTTCTGTTACAAAAGATGTAAAAAGGAATAATCAAATTGAAAGGAAACAGAAATATTTAACACTTTATTATACTGTAATGTCTTCTGCAATATTGGCATAATGTTTGCTTAACTAGTTTGGAACCTAGTCTTTAGTTCCTTTAGAGAATGAGGTGTGCAAGAATGAATACATTTGGTTTTGTTGTTGTGTTTTGTTTTATGATTTTTGATGTTGTTGTATTTTTCCCTTGCAATGATTCTCAGAACACAGATAGCAGTGAAGAAAAAAAAGAAGCAGTATAAGTGCTGTAAATATTTTATAAAATGTCCATCTGAAGCCCCTCAACCTCTGGTAATTAGAGGCCATACTGTGGAGATTGACAGGGTAAATTACCAGTTAATGTTTACACAACAAAACATATGCCCAGTACAATATCCTACACTGATGTTACTGAAACCAGAGTCCGGAAATGTACAGTGGAAACAAGCCGTGGTACTCTTCTTGTGCCAACACAAACAGCAATTACAGCACAGTGTGAGAGAAGTCGTAAGAAATACTACTGCATATCAGTAGTTCAACAAAGTCAGCACTTTTGTGTAATTGCAGGGGAAAAGGGCTGAAAAACATTACAGATCTCAGCAAGAAATGGCCCTTTATACTTTTAAACTGATCCTTGATAAAACAATGCTGGGGTCATGAGAAGGCTACTCTGCCAATTTTGCTTCACTGTGGGATCCATTGACATCTGGCTGAGCTGCGGAAGCTGGAAAACTTCTTTAATATTCTCTTGACAGTAAAATAGACATGTGGAAAACATTCTAATCTGTTAATCTTTGGTGCTCCTGAAGAAAAAGGACATTTGGCTTTATACTTTGTGATGATAAATATTAAGTCTCCAGATCTAGCTGTAAATAAGTTAAAAGCATTTGAATGGAGAATGCAGTTCTTATTTTCCAAATGTGTGAGATGGATATGCACCTGTGTAATCCAGATGAAGTAATAAATGCCAGGAGGTTTTTTCTAAGGGTAGTTTACCATACATCTTGGCAATCTGCTTTTCTTTATGCTGAGCAGGTTTTGTCAATGAATTTTAGGGATCAGAATCTCTGAACTTCCTTACATCCTACATACTAAAATAGAATACAGTATTGTTTCACTCAGGGAATTGTGAAAATAGAATTGGAAGGCTCAAAATAATAGTTATACCCGAATAAAAAGTGCAGGTTTCATTTAACAGCATTAACTGTATAAGTTATTTTTTGCTTAGACTTTAAGTCTCATACGGAGTGATAGTGAATGGTGGAGATATACAGCTATTCAGCTTGAGATAGGATGCACATTTCTTCATTTCTGTTGTGAAATATATCTCCAGAAACGAGAAGAGGAATCTCTCACATTAGAAAATAACTGCTATGAGCATATACTATCTATTGTAAGCCTGAAGCATAGATAGTGTATATTAATATAAAATGAAGAAGATCTTGTGGATTATGGAAAAACTAAACTCTAATTCAAAATTCTACGTGTCCTTGTAATACATTTTGAATTAATCTGAATAACTAGAACAATGCATAAAGATAACACTTTTATACACTTGATGAAAGTTAAAGCAATTTCCCTGTTCTAAGTAGCAAATTGTATCACTATATAATGTGTGACTCCCTTTAGAAAGCTTCAGGTATCTTCTTTTGCAAAATAAGTGGCCCTGGAAATTAACAGAGCTGTTGCTTTTCTTTTTTTCCCCAAAAAGATGAAAATGGTAACTACAGTTAAAAAGTTGAAAACAGACTTTTGTTCTCTGATACAATCAGGTCCTTTTCTTTCTGACTGCTTATTAATAAATTCTGATTTTTGTTGATTGTTATTGAGGTCTGCAAGAGGAGTCAAATCTATGAACTCCAACTGCAGGTTAGAACTACTACTACTACTACTACTACTGCTGCTAATGATACATTCTGGAAGTCCATGTCTTTGCTCAAGCAAGCTCCCAGTGAATAATAATTTCAGTAAAGTAAGAATTAGTCCAATCCACTTTTATACAGCTGAGGAGTTTCAAAAGATCTGGGTCTGTATAAAATACCAGACTTTTCTAAGAAGTTAACTGTGCTGCTAGAGCTTTAAATCTTACTGTTGCATAAGGAGATTGAAAGTCCAGCAAAATCTGATTGAAAAGTGGAGAGGCAAAGATGAAGTTAAGGAGGGGCTAGGCTTTTCAGGGACAGGCGCAGAACCCACCACCATCCTGGTGTTTCTGAAGTAGCTGAGAACTTCAGCTACAACAGAATCTTCCTTTTGGATGTTGCCATGTGTTTATGAAGCACAGGGCAGTTTGGTTCTCAAATGAGAAAAAGCCATAGGCAGGAGTTTTGTGGTTCACTACCTGGGTGTCCCACATTACCCAATAGTTAGGACATTTATAGAAGGAAGCTGAAGAAAAAAACCTGAGCCGCAGGTAGGATATTATCACTGCTAGACTGCTCGATGTATTTGTGTCACCAGTGCTGAATCTGCTCCATTTCTAAGTCAGTGAAATATTTCTGGGATGGTTTTTGGGGGGGAAGTTTGTAGCCTAGCTTGATTACTTTTAAATAGGTGAAGTGTGAGGGAAGATGTTAGTTACAACAGTAACCTGAGCAACTAAAAGCATAGGTGCTGACATCAGAGGAAAAGCCTTGGAAGCATGAGATAGGAATAGTCATACACTTTAAACTGTAATGTGCATCAGATCATTTAACATGTTGTTACTGCCATTGTGTTTGGGATAGCAGCCAAAACCTTCAGCAGACATTCTGGTGTGTGGCAGAGACACGGAAGACGTGGATTGCAGGATATTTACCAACTGCTCCCTCACCTTCTATATCATCTCATCCAGGAGAAACAGGTGTAGGTCTAGTTGTCAAGCTGTGCTTGGGAACAATACTGTGAGTCACTAATATCTGAAAAGGCCTTTTCACTCTTAAATGTGGAAGCTCACTATGCACTCCAGATGACAGCACTGGGTGAAGCTGAGTTAGTTGTGGAAGAAAATGTCCTTGTGCTAGAACTAACATCAGTCTTAGTATCCAACAGGTATCAGTCATAATGTTCAACAACTTAAACTGGGGTCGCATCTTTAATCTGCCTTAGCATTCCTTGGAGAAAGCGACACAGAAGAAGGCAGAGAAGAGGCTGAGCTTAGTATTTACAGACACCTGAAGAACCCATTAGAGTTCCTGATGTCATGCTGGGGTCCCTCCACCCATGCTGGTCCATTGAGCTTCCCCAGCTTCCACACCAGTGAGCCAGTGGTGGTTTTCAGCCTGTGAAGACCACACATGTTGTGTGGGTTATCAGCCCCAGACATGGAGCTAATACTTCTGTAGGGCTCCACAGCACATCTGGAGATGAGCCCTGTGGATGCACAGAAGGTCCCAATTTTTGTTGACTGGGTGGCAGGTGGATGTGATTTCAGAGACAGGATGGGGAATGAAAGTCAAAACAAAGTGGGTTTGTGGGTGGGTGATGTTCCTGGCTCTAGGGGAGTCAGGTGCTGCTGTGTGAGGGCTCTGGCTGAATTGAAGTCAGATGGGATTTTAGATACTGTTACCATTTTATTCCTTTAGTTCCTGGTGCTGACATACCGTAATACTAGCATGGAATGAAAATAGTTCTGCTCTGCTTTCCCAGCTTGCTTATAAATGGCTTCATTGCTAGTAATTTATTTTATAAAAATAGATGTTGTCTGCCACCCACCTATCTTGATTGCTCACACTGGTACAAGCTAGTGTCCTCTGCCACTTGGTGCATCATGCTGAAAGTCTTCTGTTTATACAAAGTGAGGGAAATTAGACCTCAACAAGCAGTTTTGGCCACTCAGCTTAAGCCGTGGAGTGAATCAACAGAAATTGGTCTTCCAGTAACTAGAAGGGTTGGGAGTTGGCAGAAGCTAACCAGGACTGAAGAACAAGATCAAAAGATTTTGTAGTTTCTTTATAAGGTATAGATACCATTAAAAGGGATACCTAAAATGTATGAACTAAGTTATATGTTCCTTGAATGTAGCAAAAAGTAGCGTTTTCAGATACTCTGATGCTCAGGTCAGATTTGCCATTTTCATTGATGAATTCACATGTTCCACATTTGCCACGTGTGCTTCAAATACTAGATCAGTGCCTTTCCCTGATTCTCCATAGTAGCACTCCATATTGTAACTCACAGTGAAGTGCATTCCCTGCAGTCTGCAGCTCAAACATTGATTTTACCTGTGGTTCCATCCTGCATTCAACCCATTCTCAGCTGACATCTCATAATTCAGCCATCATGATAATTCAGACCTTTTATTTTAGTGGGTACATCTCGACTCTGCTTATCCTCCATGAGCCATCCCCTGCAAAGTGAGCTGATTTTGTTTCTTCATTGGGCCTTCACTGTCAGCAGTTCCAAACATGTTTTCTCCAGTCTCAGCAAATTTTTCCTCTCCCAGAGCAACCCTCAGTAACTTTACCATCAAGTTAAGTAATCTTTGTATCTTCCCTGTCCATTCAATGCCTTCAGTTTATTTTTATTCATTTACACTGTCACGTAGCACATGGCAAAAACCTGGCTATCACCTGGTTACACGTAGGGCACAGACAGCCTGGCGCAGTTGTTCCACCTCTGGACTAGATGATGCTCTCCCTGCCTACCCTGAAGCTGCCCTTTGCCTTTCCTTTCTGGTTCCCCCTTTCCCTCCAGATCCCAAGACTATTATTTTCTCTGCTGTACCTATTTAGCTGGTCTTCTGACTGTGTCCCGACTTAAATCTATAAAACGAATATCTCATGTTTTTAGATTGGATTATTTCACTACACGTAGCAAGCAGACAAACTGTTAAACCACCAGAGTTTTACTTGAGAGCAGCAACTTCTGCTGAAGAGCATCTGGGGCAATAACTGCTTACATCAAATCAGCAGCAGCTGACCTGGGAGATCTGGCAATACCCTGGGTTGCTTGGGAGGGGGAAGGAAGGGAGACTGGAAGGTCACGCAGTGCTCTGATGGTCATTCAGGGATTTCGACAAGACCTTGGAATGTGTCTCCTGCTCCCCCTGCGGGTTTTGTGATCCTTAGCAGGGGAGCAGCTCTAGCAGCGCACAGCCCCGTATTAGCAAACTCTAGTGTCTTGTAAATAAGAGTGCGCACATTCAGAAAGGGAGCAAAATATATCTCATAGGCAAGACTGATAGTGATTTGTGAACGTCTGCTTCCCAATATTAATTTTGTTATGGCGGAGGATTTTTATTAGGAGTTTCTAAGTTTTTCAGAATCTCAAAATCAGTCTCATGTTTAATGGCATTCATTCCCCCTAAACATCCATGACCGTTCTCTGAAGAACTGGTTCTACAACCCACATCTCAGCTGCTCGAGCCTGCTGGTGAGAGGCGTTCTGTGCAGGTGATGCTGTCAGCCAGAGGCACATGTTTCCCAACTCAGTTTCAGAGAAATTGCTTTCGAGTTCTTTGTTGAGGTTGAGTGAAAGAGCATGGTCAGCTGCTGCTCTCTTGACCCTGGGGCATTTTAGCTACTGGGCTGACCAGTTCCTGACAATAAAGTAGAACTTTCCTAAGCTGAGACTAAGTCCAGACCGTGTGATCTCTTAAATTGAATCAGTGCTCCTCTTGTGCCAAACATGAGAGTGCAAACCTACAAGAATACCTCCAAGAAGCTCATGTTAGCATTATTGAATATTAGCATAACAAAGTGTTTTTCTTCCCCAAAACTTGTTCTTAGAAGTGGCCAACCACATTTTTCACTAAAACTTTCCAAAACACTCCAGCCCGAAGGAGAGCCGAAGCATGGAAAATAGAAGCTCCAGCAGTTAAAGGCTGACAAAGTAAAAAACAACTGAAAATAGGGCCTTATGATGGAAAGTGCTAGGGAACTTTAACTCTAGATGTCATTTTCAGCTTTGCTTATAATAAATGTGTCAGTAGCAATATGAAAAGATGTGTGCAGTAAGTTAAACGAATGCTGTATTAACCTATTGTATGCAGCACGTCTGCCCACAAATTGCTTGCATCTCAGTATGTTTCAGGAGGAAAGGATTTTTTTTTTCCTGAATGTATTAATTTTCTAACTAAATAAACGGAGACATTATAGATTTTAATGTAACAGTGACACCCTGTGGTCAATTGTGATGAAGTTTACTCTGAAAAGTAGTGTTTTCATTTGTGATGTATTAATCTTCCGCAACAGTGGAGAGAAAAACAAACAGGAAGGAAAGGCAGTTAACTTTCAGGGTTTTCCACAGAGAGATGTTGTCCCACTTTATTGCCTTATCTGTAGAAATATGTGCTTCAAATTGCTCAAATACGAAAATAATGTTTATTTATATACATTTCTTATTGAAATAAAGGGGGGTGGCAAGCCTGGATTTTAGACAACTTGGTGATATAACACCTGGAAGGTACTCTGTGGGACAGCCACTTTACAAAGCATTGCTGGCATAGTTATTTATATTTCTGTGGCTGTCTATATCTCCACAGGAGAAGGAGTTTTCCCTGATGGCGTACCATCAGTAGTGGTGGGTAGCAGACTGATGCCAGAGGGACACAGTAAAAGGACAGTACCACGCCACGAGTGCCAGCTAGGCACTGACAGGGCTGCAGGATTAAACAGTTGGAAGCGTTAGTCGTGTGCTGCCTGCTGTGTGGCCAGTCTTTGACCTAACCCATGTAGGTCCTCCTTTTGCTTCTTCCTCCCTTCCTTCTCCCTTCCTTCTGCCTTCCTTGAATAAATGCTGAACTAACATACTGATATTTTGTCATATCTATGTGCACCTATCTTTAAGGCATTGTGGTTCTGAACTTTACAATGCTGTGGCCCCTAAACTTTCTGGAACAACACATCTTTTCCTATTTAATAACTATTTTATGCATACCTGGAATCCTTTATACTATGGTTTCAAAATTTCATACCTTAAAAAAATCCCAATTTATGAGAGACCCAGTTTATAGTGTCTGATTTATACCCCATGCATCCCTGGAGTTACTGATGCTGATCTTGCCATTTTTTAAAGAAGGAGAAAGTTAATTTTCTGTCAGATGAAGCCAGGTTTAAAGATCAGTAAGGAAGGAGACTGACTGTCCCAACAAGAAGTTATGGGAAGGTAGTAAAGCAAACTGAGAAACACGAAGCATTTATTATTCACTGGCAATAATGGTTTCCTGTTAGAACTGGCTATTTGACAAAGGTGATGAATTTAATTCCTTGCTCTCTCACTGGGGAGTTAGGAAGTTAGCATGGGACAGGAGCAAAAAGTTTTCAGCCTTCTCTAGAGAGTAAGCTAAAGCTAGCCAAAGCTACAGTTTGGAAGGTGTTCAGGAACCACTGTCAGGAATTTAGTGATTATCAAAACTCTGCAAGTGTCAAAAAAGACTGGAGCACTTAAGCTGTCCTGGAAGCCAAGCCATTGTTCACCCACACATGTCCATACACGAGCAGCTCAGTGAGTGCTCAGCTAGGACATATCCCACAAAATAGCTGCAGTGCAACTTCTCATGGATCCCAGCACAATTTAGTGCCTGTCAGGAAGTGACAACGAGACTGTGGGCTTTTTAAAGATCTGGTACTGACAGTGAATGTTTTGCAAGCTGAGATTGCTGAAAGGCTTGAAACTCATTATCTCCTGTGAAAGCCTGACAAATATTGGACGTGTGATGAGGGAGGAGGCCTTGTTTTACACATTATGTCAATTTTTAGCTTTTCTTTTAGAGCCTCTTTGGCTTTTAATGGTTGCAAAAGCAAAACAGCTTCATAGCTGCTCAGACTTGCAGAGAAGTTATTTATTAGGTGCTATTTCAGACTATGTTCTTGGACAGACTGGGCAGTAATATTAACCTCCAAATTAGTTAGTAGTGCTGCTGAAGGATGTTTTCCAACATCTGTTTTTAGCACTGTTAGAATGGAGCTTGTCTTATGGATTATTTAAGGACTTTTTGAATGGGGCCACACTGGAGATGAACTGCAGTGATTCTGCACACAAATCAGAAAACACATTATATTTGCCTGTACAACAGGCAAGAACAGACAGATGCAACTGAGCCTGCTACTGAAATGCAGTATGTTGCAGTAGACTCTTACCAGAAGTGTTGTGAAGAGAGCTTTAAAGGACAGTATCTTAAAGGCAGAGACACTTGCTCACTGCATATTAAGAGCACTGATTTGAAGACATGTCAGATTCAGAGGTTAGTCAGAGCTGCTGTATTATATACATCGTGTGAAGACCTTGTCTACAACTGACTGAATCTTAAAATGGCAAATCTATCCTGATGCAGATACAATTACAGAGAGATAAACATGTTTATACACTACTTCTGGGAGGTAATGGTTTAAGTGCCCTGTGCTAGGATGAAAGTCACCACACCAATGTAAAGCTGTGACTAGACTTTCTCCTTATTCTGTTTAGCCATAATAGTTGACGATTTGTAAGACATAGCAATTATCAGCATCCGTCATCTGGAGGTTACTGCTCCCACTGCTTAGCCAGCAGAAGGCATCATTTTTTATGCTCTTGGATCTACATTAGGCTAAATTGACTCAGCTTACTCCAGCTTCCAGTGGAGGTAGTCTGAATTAACTTAGACAAAGCTGCCTGAGACTGCTAGGAAGGGCTTAGACAAAGATAGGTATTTCATGTTACCTTCGTGTAGCTGTGGTATCCCATACCCCTCCAAGTACTCACAAACACTTTCAACAGATAATAGTAAGCAACATGTACCCCAGTGTTACAAGACGTGCACTGCAAATGAAGAATTATGGTGGCATCACAAGTGTTTACAGAGGCATATCAAGAAATTCATATGTATGTATATCCAATGCCTTTGGAAGACACACCCTTTTAATGCTGGCAGCGTATTTTTTCTTGTTTTTTTCTCACAGTGAAGGCCCTGTGAAGCACCAGAGAGGCTCTCCCGGCTTTGACCTGGCAAATTTTTTCTGACTGTTTTCACCAAATACAATTTAGTTGATATTTTTGCTGCTTTTGCACAAGGACAAGCATTTCATGAGATTATTCACTGGGGTTAGAAAATGACTGCTTATATGCTACTAAATCTGTTTCTGAGTCTGTTGATCTCCCTTGGGAGTGTAACAGCCGTGATGTACCTCAGCACATTATTTGCCTATAGCTTTTGTCCCCATGTAGAAGGTACTGAACATCAAGAAGAATGCTCTAGCGGTTATGACATAACCTTATAGCTGGGTTAGAAACTCCGTGAAAGACACTTTCTTCTACCTTTTCATCTCTGAAACAGTAATTTCTGATGGAAATCTTAAATTAGACTCAGATAGCAGATGTGGTAGTGGGTTGCATGCTTGTATCATCCCAGCACATCTACATGTTAATCACCCTTTTTTCTTGCCCAGACCTTCACCATACCTTTCTACTAAGAAGCATTAGGTATGTTTCTGCAGGGACACTTGCAAGCCTGAAAGCTGCCACTGTGGATCTTGAAGCAATGACTTGCAGAGTAAATGTATGAATCTTAGAAGTTAGTGCAAAAAGAGTCAGAATTTCCAGTTGAAAGGTATCATAAATGCATATTCCCTGTGTATTGGGCACAGATGTATTGTATAACACATTTTCCGACCGGTGGGTTACACATACAAAGTGTGTGACAAGTGACTGAAATGTGAAAGGTACTTTGGTGATTCACTCCATAATCCACAGGTTAGTGTACTTTAAAGTACAATATCCGTTCTTAGAGAGTCTCATTGTGTGAGCAATGTTAAGCAGTACTGTCTTGCCTGTCACAGTTACGCACCTCGGCTCCTTTGAGGTCTTTATTACAGGCTTTGAGCAGCTACCTAGCTCATGATAATGTTCCCTGTCTCAGAATAGGACCTGGGACATCACGTCATTGGATTGTTCTTTATTATTTCCCTCCAGAAATGTTGGAACTTCAGAGCCTGTAAGACCAATGACAAAACTATGAAAAGCACTGTTAAAACTAGCAACAAATACAACAAAACATTAGGGAGGTTTATTTCAGAACGAAAAAAAAAAAAAACACCTAATCATTCAGATGAGGGACTTAGCAACTGCAACATGTAGGACATCATCTTTTGCCTACCTTGCCAGCTGGTTGTATGCATGGCTGTGAAGGAGAAGCCTAGGCTCCTAGCCTAGCCTGCGGGGACCTGTAGGTCCCTCAGAAGGAGAGCAACAGAAATCAGCTCTCTGTGCATCCAGGCCTCTAAGCTGATCTTACTGACTTGCAAATGTGAGTGAGAGGCATGGTTTAACCTCTGAATCTCTCTGGACCCGAAGTCAGAGTTGGAGTTTTGAAAACTTATCTCTGGACAGAAACTCCTGTCCTGAATTTTAGCTGTCTATGCACTCTGATTCAGTCTGCCTGACTTCTCCTTCTAAACTTTCGGTGTATGTCTGCCTAAATTAGCCATAGGGGGAGGAGAAGCCTCTAGTATGCTTAAGGTAGAGAGAAGCCGGTGTCTTTGAAGACCTGATGACCTTTCTGCCTAATACCATTGCCTGCCTCTGATTATCTCTAGAGCCTGAATGCCTCCGAAGGCATCTAATCTTCTTCAAGGGGAACACTGAAGTGCTTTCTCCGACAAGGGAGACCCAGTGTCCTGGATCACATACCTAACATGTTATAGCAGAAAAAAATGCTTCCCAATTTCAGCGTTATTTGAAAATCTAATCACAGAAAGAAGAGGGTGCAAGAGCTCACTAAGCAAATCAGTGAAAATCACAGGCTCAGGTTTTTTCCCTCCCTGACCAGTTTTCCAGGGAAGGCTTTATCCCATAGGAAATTTAATATTCTCTGGTGGGCAGAGTTGGTAAGCGGTTTACTTTTTTTATCATGAATATACTGACAGAGGATCAGGAGAGAGAAGGCACTTGGATGCAGTAGGAAGAAGACAAAAGTTGGAGAATTATGAATTTGTGACAGCTGAGTGTTTTTTCAAGACTTAATTTAAATGAGAAAGCTTAACATTGTGCACCAGGTATCCCCTTAAAAATATTCAGAGTAAAGCTCAGAACCTGTATCTGTGGAGAATTTTCATGCTATCCAAGCTATTCAGTTATTCCAAACATCTTAAAGATAAGACTTTTGAATGCTGCTCCAGGACTTCTAGGGTGTGAAATTTACTATGTTGAGAGTTGTGTTTTCTTCTAGACTGGTGAATATGATACATAAAGGGTCAGCTCCACCAGGATAAAGTTCTTTAAACTTTTATTTGCAGTTGATTTCAACCCATGAACTTTTTAACATTTGCCAAAATGTAATTCTTCCTTACATTGTGGTGTTCAATTTTAGGTGAAAACATCATGTAGTCTTCCTCTAAAACAAGAACAAAAATTTATTTACATGCTAGCTTCATGATGTCTAATAAAGAGGAAAGAAAAGAAAATTAGAAGAGAGAAAATGCTTGGTACGTTCTGTGTGGAAGAATAGCCATTAATACAAAACACATTTTAGAGTGTAGATGTCACAAAATCATTTGGATGACGCATAAGTCAGATGCTAGTATTAAGACTTCCAACTTGCAAAGACTTATACATATGCTTAAAATTATACGTTTGTATAAACACACTGATTGTGTTTGGTTGCATGTAAGCCCTTGCAGGAATAGTTGCAGGCTATTTAAAAACAATGCGTAGAGAGATAAAGAGAGAAAAAACATAAACCTCTGTTTGGCTCTAAAACAGCAATCATCTTATCTGTCAAAATCACACGTAATGGACTGTTAGTTCTCTGGTCCACATCCTGTGTTTGAAGACTCTTACCTTATAAAGATGTCAGGAGTAAGGCCATTGTAAGCAATTTCCTCCAAGGAACACATCCATTTGTGGAGAAATGTGTATTTTATCCATGGTAATTAATATGTATAGCCTGCTGTTTAAGAATAATTATAAATAATACTCTGTGCTGATACTGCATTCTTGTGTTGTTATCTTCCAGATGGGAGTTGCTGTAGTGGATTCATCTGTTGCGGGACTGGGTGGTTGTCCCTATGCAAAAGGTGCTACTGGAAATGTAGCCACAGAGGATGTGGTATACATGCTTAATGGTCTGGGGATCAATACAGTAAGATAATCTTACTTTTTACTTAAGACACTAAGGAAAACAAAAATACTTTTCTAGAAAACGTGAGATACATACCTGACGATTACTTGTGCTGTACAATAAAATATTGGGAGAAAACAGTTTTTGCAAACTTAGAGCTTTAACATGGCTCAATGCATAACGTGAATGATGTTGTCTTCACTAGCAATGTAGAGTTGCACATTTGACAGGAATTTGATTAACCCCCGTCTCTCTACCTGAAGCTATGAGAAGCTCAGTGGCAACTGCTTTGAGTCATTGCTCTGCCTCAGTAATCACAAAAACATCACTGCTGTAGACGTTGTTCCAGCAGGCTGATCAGCTCTTCAGTGGAAAGGCTGAGCGGACCTCCACTTTTTTCACAGAGCTTCGGATTTGTTTCATAGTGCTTATTAATTTGTTGTCAGTTTTTCTGGCTTTAAAGTAGAAAAAAATTGTGGTATTTGGAGCCCAAACACAGGGCATTGCTATTTCTCAGGTATCCACATAATATATTCCAAAATTGTACAAAATCCGTTACCGGCTAGCAGACTTCACAGTCATTTCTATTTCCAGCCCTGTTCTTGCAGGAGAGGACAAAGCAGCTGATCTGCACTGAGCTGCTCTTTAGTGAACCTCACCAGTGAGCACCTACACTTCAAGAGCACACACTGAGTATCCCTGGCTTGGCTGGCATGTTAATTATTCTGTATTCCTGGGAACAAAGTAATGCTGCCTTCTCCCAAGAATATGCTCTTTGGTCTTCTTGTTGGTCATCATTGCTCTGGAAATGTGACATAATGAGTTTGTACTAACTCAAGCAATACAGTGACTTTACCTTTAACTTAGACATAGACTTTGAGAGTCAAGTTCAAAGGGGAACACATAAAGAGCCGCCAAAACTGCAACGTTTGTGGTTTGCATTTGAACTACTGCAGAAAGAAGTTGAAAAGCCTGATGTCTGAAACAGAAAGATCTGAGTCACTGGGGAGCTTATCACTTGTCTGTAGGTTGCAGTTCGGTGTGGCATACTTGCCAACGGAGTTCCTTGACAGAAAAGGATCATGGAACTTGTTTCTGAGTTGTACATCCCCTGAGCACTGTTAGAGCATATTCAGTACCTTACAGAGTTCACTGTAATGTTTATCTGCTTTCATGTGCTTCTTGGGGAGTTCTGGGTAGATGTCCGATACCTGTTTAGAAAAGGTTTAATCGCAGGTGTTCATTGTATAAGTAGACTCTGTTTCGAACTGTTCGTATGTGCTTTGGGGTGGCTATTTTTCATGAAGAAGGTGCTTATACTTTTGAAACAACACGATTCTTTGGAATAAGAAGAAATCATGCATTTCACTTTACATTGTTGTGCACCTTAGACTTAGGCTTTCCGTTTAGTCTTTCCTTGGGCAAAATACTCATTGACTTTTCCAATTGACTGGTAGGAAAAGGAATAAATTTAATAAAAATATCCTGATTAAATGAAATATACATTTTTCCAGGCTTCTTGATAAGATTTATTAATCTGTTAACCATCTGGTGTCCAAGCACTCATCTAGCTTGTCCTAAAGGTTGATAGTAAATCCCATGGAGATAAGAAGCTCACCATCAAGCACGTTGTTCTCCTTTTGTGTTTTTAATTTTAGATTATACTATAGCAAAACACAAGGCTTTTCTTCTTGACGTTTTGCTGGTCCATTAAGAAAAGAGTGGTTTACTGGATGAGAGACACAGAGCCTCAAGATTATTACCTTAATATATGAGTTTTCATCTTTGTAGTGTTGGTTGGTTTTGGTACCATGGCCAATTCTGTAAAATCACTTTTGCAAAAATCCATTAATATGCCCCTTTTTGTGTAATGGCACAAAATGAAATTATAATTGCTAATGCTGTCCTTTTGCAAGGAGTGCTTTCCCATCTTCCTCTCAGCTATGCACTAAAGCTTTCATGTTGTTGACTGAAGTCACTGAAGCTGTCAACCAAAGGATGGACAGTATTTAAGCGTGCATTATTGAGTTCAGATTGACTAGATACATCACAATAATAACTAATGATTGTTCTATACTGTTCTTCAGATCACGTAACCAAGAAGTGATGTATGAAACGAATCTCCAGCAGACTAAATGTGAAATAATTTTCTAGCAGAGCCCATCTACAAAGACATTTATTGGCTGTACCATGGTAATGGACAGATAATTACGTCATATATCATTAATGCTTACGAAACTTTGTAGGGAGACACATACTTTCTATAAAAACAGTTTCTATATGGTTCCTTTGTAATTACAGTGATAGTGCTTATGCTTGTGATGCCTTCAAAGTGCTTGGCAAACAATAAGCTTTTCTGAGAAGCAACTAAGTGCTGTTAGCCTCTCATTACTGACACGGAAACTAAAGTTCAGAGACATAATAGACTTGGTATTTATGAATACTGAATGAGAACTGATTAATTGAAGTCAATGGGAGTTAAAGGACTTTGCCTTCTGACAGAAGTTTTCTGCCTTAAGGCACTTATCCAAGTTCATAGATACTGTTGGAGATACTTGTCTTTGTGTTTCGTGGTTTCATTCCTTGGTGTCAAGGAATAATTCTCGATATATGGAGTGGTTACCAAGTACACTTAAGTACCTTTCTGAGTATCTATCTGAAGACATATCATTTTGACTCAACAGCCTTACAAACACCTGTCACTACTTTTGTCCCATCCCCGTCTATGAGTCATGCTTGTGAATGATGGGGTTTGTACCCTCGTGGTAATCCTCTTTTGTTCACGACATTTACAGAAGAAAGAAAATGTAAAAGGCAGAGATGTTTGTATTCCATTTAATGAATATGAATTGTGAACATATGTTTCTTATCAACACATATCACATTATGCAGTGCTACAGCACTGGAAATGTGTATTTTGTATAGTTTAGGGTTTTTAGTTTGCCGTATTCCATAATGTAACTATGAAGTTTGCCTACGCTGGTGTGTTTCTCATTTCTTCCTAGTAAAAAAGCACAGATGCTCGAAGAATATTTTAGATTTCGTTATGTGCAATAGCATTCTACAAACTGAGCCTAAGCAAAGACCAGTAAAGGATAAACAGAAAGAGCTGAAATCACCGTTGTTATAACTGTATTAAAATGAGACAGTTATAAAAAGGTGTCTTTGAACAACGTGTTTTAGATGGTACTATGTACTAGAGCTGATTGGAAACGTCGAAGCATTTTTTTTTTCAAATTAAAAATGTTTTTGATTACATTTCCGTGAAGTAATTTCTGTTCTCATTCACATTTTTAGCCAATTCCAGGAATGAAAGAGGCAAAGTTTACTATAGAACATGGAAATAAGTGCTAAATTCAATTAAAGGGTTAAGCATCTAAATTAAATCTTGGTCTGAACTTTAGTGCATAAATCCACAAGTGTTATAAAAGTGTATTTTTGGTGCAATACATCTTGTACTCTTAAATGTCGAGTGACACACTTCTCCCAGTTTTGGGTGACTGCTCCGTGTGTTGGTGGTTTAAAGTTCCTGTTCGCCTCCCTTCTATAGGAACTTTACTGGCTTCTGAATTCTGATCTTTGGAGCGAATGCTTACATGACTTATGAGATCTAAGTCTAAAACTTTTACTATCCATGAGTAATCCAGGAGACTAATAATGCAGTATTTTTTCCTCTTTGATCAGTGATCTGATTTCATTTTAGCAATCAAGCCGCTCTGATATATATCTTAAGTTAGTTAACAAACAGTTGCTTTCTCAAGGAACATTTTTTTAGCAAGGGCAGATCAAACAGCTGCAAATTTTTGCTGTTTTGCTAGCAACGCAAATTGTAATTTTGCATTGAAAGGAGCGTCTTCAAGAAGGAGATTATATTTATTCAAGAGAATGCAGGATCCTGTTTCTCACTGAACTCAGTTCCCAATACAAGTGTGTTTCTTCCATTTTCCTGAGCAAACGGGATACTTATAAGCATGAAGTTTCTTAGCTTTAGGTGATAAATAAGTACAGCACATTAAGTAGACATTATATTTTTCTTCCAGTTTTTTCAAGTTCTTATACCAGTTCTTTATCCCAGATTCTTTTGAGTTTCAAAGATAGCATCAGAGTATTCAGTCTACTGCTGTTAGGATAAGAAGTCACCCTCAAAGCAGTAGAACCTTCCAAACAACTGGAATCTGTGACTATTGTGTAAGTCACTGCAACTCTACTGATCTCCATTACCAACCTATGACATAAATCAGGCCCTTTGTTAGCAAAAAATAGACCCTGCAGAAAAAAACCTTGCAACATGTGCATTCATTATTCTTAACATTTTTCATCTCTTTCTTAGGGAGTAAATCTTTACACAGTGATGGAAGCTGGAAACTTCATCTGTACAGCTTTGAACAAGAAAACAAACTCAAAGGTTGCACAAGCTTCATTCAATACTGGACCTATCAAATAAATGTGGGGGGGGGG
>Ga0065711_1027440_pt1 | contig 49496 bp, 27 predicted proteins | sample Hoacrofraction12_FD_59098 | JGI IMG/M metagenome (GOLD analysis project Ga0065711, IMG submission 59098) | Hoatzin crop microbial communities from Cojedes, Venezuela - Epithelial fraction 12 v2 (version 2) | ecosystem: Host-associated > Birds > Digestive system > Esophagus > Crop | place... | reverse complement strand
GGGGGGGGGGGGGGTGTCTGTGGCTGTGTTGTCTACACGGGCTGCTTCATGCTAGGTTGTTTTCCACTGAATCAAAATTTCCCTCTTAACTGGTAAATTCTCACAGACAATTATGTGTTTCAGTGCTTTGACTTCACTCGTAGCTCATCACAGCAGAGAGGACTGAGTGAAGAATTCGAATCAAACGCCTGCCTGCTTTCTATGCTGAATGAAAATCTAAAGCTGCAGTTCTTTACTCAGCGCTTTTATGGCAAGCTTGTAAGATCAGCCAGGAAAGTGATCAGCGTGCAGTTGAACATGACCACTGTCAGTTTAGTGGCATGGAGGAATGTAACCCCTTCTGTTCTCCTGGTGTGCCATATGCACACGTTGGATTGTTTTTACTGTTTCTGCGCTCTTTTGGCTTGCCTAAGAGGGTTTGTAGTGTCGTCTTCTCTAAATACATTCAATCCTTACTTTGCAAGTTATTTCTTCTAAAAATAAACCAAAAATTATTTTCCTATTGTTACTGCAAACTTCACCACTACAACCCCAGGGCTGTAAAATTAGGACATACTTACAGGACTTACAATGCTGCAGCTGCGGAATCCAACATTTTCTCTCCTGTGATTTTCCTGGGTCGTTTATCTTCTCATGCTCCTGCTATTGTTGAGTCTTGTAAGAGTAACCTGAAATTGTGCTGATTGTTGACATTATAAACATCCTTTTCAGTATTTTTTCCACACAATTCAATATATTAAGCTCTATTTCTCTCTCTTTCTTTCTCTCTCTTCCCTCTCCTTGCCTCTCTTTCCCTCTCCCTTACCCACCCACCCACGATGATCTCTCTCTTTCTCTGTCTGCCTCTCCAGTTTGTTTTTTTATTTTGTTTTTTCAGGTAGACAGGTAGAAGAAAGTATTAAAAATACAATATATGAATTATGTCTTTAGGATCCCCACAGGGGCCTTCAAAGTACAAACAAATGTTATTTTCTACTCTGCACAAATAAACTTTCCATAGTGGAAACAGATCATTTATTTTCCCAGAAAAGTATTGATTTAAGCTGAAATAAGCTACAACTGTATTGGAAAAAAGAAATACCATCTGGCCGCACTAACAGATGTATTCCTTGCCCAACTGAGATCTTACAGAAGTATTTTTAACTCTTTCCCATCCAAAGTATTTTTGGAAGCAAATTAATTTTGAAATAAATGACTGATGATACTCTCTTTCCTGACAAAGTTCTCCTTTCTGCCTTCCTACATCCCATTTTTTTGACCCAGTGAAAATGTTTCCTTCTAGTAATACCATCCTGAAAGCTCAGAGTTAGATACTTAGTCCAGCACAGTTTACTTAGATGTGGGCCTTGGCCAGATAAAAAACAGAGTTGGATTTGCTTCTTATAAGAGCAAGGAAAGATTTCAGAAATTCCTGATCTCCACTAAAACCCTTTTTTTACCCACATATAGTCAGTAGACTGGCTTGTATGAAATCCAGGCTCTGGTCCTCGGTCTTAATTCAGCAACCCTAATTGGTTTGTTCGAACTGTCCCACTTTCCATAAATAATTAAAACCTCTTTGGACTACAAAGAAACAGACTAAAGCAAGGATTATAATCGAGGTCTCCCACATCCTGCCTAACTACTGGACTATTCAGGAATTTTCCTTGACAAGAAACTCCAGGTTTTTTTTCTTCAAACATAGAATTCCAGTAAAAATATTAGTCTTGACAAATTCTAATTTTTCGAGAGAAAGCATTTGCTCAGATTCCTGACCAGCTTCTCTCAGAAAGGTGACTTCCTTCAACATCCATTATTTGCTGCTTTTCAGCCCTTAGTGCTGTCCTAAACTGTGTGGTGGGACCAGTGACCACCTGCAGGGTCAGAACTCTCCACTGGTGGCAACCCCAGTCTGAGAACATCTGCCTCAGTGTCCCATGGGGAAGCCTCAGGGCTGTAAACAAACAACATATCAGTTTGGATTTAGCAAGACTCTTTATTTTACCTAAGAAGTAACTCATTTGAGTCTGGAAGTTTGCTAGCTTTTCCTTTTCACTATGAGCTTTAAAACAAACATAGGGTCATTTACTCTTGAAATATCATTCTGAAGCAAAAATTGATTCTGAAGCAAACCCCAAAAGAATTCATTTTTAAATTGACAAAATGAAACGTTGTTACTTGTTATTTTCTCAGGGTTTTTTGTTTTGTTTTTTACTATATTATTCATCAGATTAAACATAAATTCTCAAAGATTTTTCCTTTGACAAACATTTACTTAGTCATTCACAAATCTAGCAGAGTACGTGCTCGTGGGTTGTCCTGGTATCAGCTGGGATAGAGTTATTTTTCTTCCCAGTAGCTGATATGTTTTGGATTTACTGTGAGAAGAATGTTGATAATACAATGAAGATTTTTCGGCAAAATTCACAAGTTCCATGATGTCCGCAAAATTCTGTGATGGCTGCTCTGGCTGTGCAATTGGTCGTCAGGCAGTGAGAAAAAATTGTATTGTGTATCGCTTGTTTTGCAGATGATGATGATGATGATGATGATGATGATGATGATGATGATTTCCTTTGTTGCCTTCTTAAACTGTTTTTATCTCAGTGATAGTAAAGACTCACAAATTTTACTTTTTGTCCATTGTCCCCCTATCCCACTGCGGAGGCAGGAGGAGTAAGTGAGCAGCTACTTGGTCCTAGTTGCCGGCTGCTAGGTTAAGCCATGACAGTGGTAACCACAATAGCTTTTGGACTTACACTTTTTGTCAGAAAATATTATGCAAAACTGTTGACAATATTAAAAGAGCCTAGCCATTTGCAGGAAAAATGTGGATAATTCTTCTTCCTTTTCAAAGACATAAGCATTCATCTTAAATGTGACAAGGCTTCTTGATTTTCTTAAACCTGAACCATCTTCCACTGCACCATTTAGGGCCTGGCATTGATACTCAAGCATTATTCCACTAAAATACCTGCTAGGAACCCTTAAATGGTGCCTTCTATGATAAGAACTGAGATGTGTTAGGAGATTTTTATTTTATTTCATACAACAAATTTCTTGCTGAACTAGGTGTTTTAGAAGAACTCTAGTTTTATGGGCACAATTTTGCACTTGCAATAATTGTAAGTACCAATGATATTTACTCCTTTTCAATGCTCATTTAGACATACAAATGCTGACATTTGCCCTGACAATTAGCTTTGGAGATAAAACTGTAATCACAGAGCAGCACACTGGCTTATGCTCACTTTAGTAATTAACACCACAGCATCTTAAAAACTCCTTATTTCTGGCAAAAAACCGTCTCTTTCCTCACAGCCTTCTGACAAGCATAGGAAGGTAATTGGTCCTCCTTCTTTTAGACTGCAAGAATTAGTACTTCCTAAGTGCATGAATTTTTTCATCACATTGTATTGGATTTATGCAATGTTTTTTTTGGCCTGCAGTTGAGTTACAGATGTGGAAGTATAAACAGCCCATTTGGGTCTAATCTGTACTATCGTTGCTCCTTAAAATGCCACTTCATTGAATGATTACTTGTTCAGTGGCCATCCCTTCAGAAGCTGTAAGAGTCAACAGGATCACCTAGTTAACTGCCAGTTCTGCTTACCTCCATTCTGTGAAAAATCTCAACCATTCCATCCAACAGTGCAATTTTCAGCTTTCACTAAAGAGTAACATGCAACATTTCCGGTGAAAGCAGAGCTGAAACTACAAGTTTGTAAGTATATATAAAGACCAATAATGTCTCTAGTCACTTGTGATACATATAGCATTAGTTCTCAAGTGTGAACCATAATCATATTAGGCACACAGCAGAATTTAATTTCATTTCATGTGATTTAATTACTTTAGAACAAAGATTCTCTGGAAAGAGTTGTCTTATTCGGTGATTAGCTTAACTGTTTCACTCAATCTACTTTCATTAAAATGCACTTTTACTATCTAAGATAGCAGAGTAGAATATTAAAACTACATTTGACTTTTATCTGAGCTTTTATTCATTTGTGATTTAGTTGCATTTATAACAGAGTTGCATTTTTTCTAAATTTTTGGTAGTTACTCTTCAGAATAAAAAAATATTGTGAGAACGACATAGAAATGCTTTCAAGGAAAAAATTAAAATTATACCAATATAGTTGCAGCTGGGGGGAACAACCACACAGTATTGTTTACTACACTTTCAAACAGCACTAGATTAAAAGCATGCACAGAAAATAAAACATCTTATTTTCTATGTAAATTGTGTCTCTAGTGCAGGGGGATAACAGGAGGGAGTGTTGTGGCACGCTATCACAGTCTTGCAGAGAGATGGCAATGAACAACAGGAGGAAATTCAGATATATTTCAAAAGTAAAAGAGGAAAGAAGGATAAGTTGGTATCCAGAAATAACACAAAACCCCTCTTCTCCATTTAATTCTAGCAATGTTGCCATTCCATGGGCCAGACTTTTTTTTTTTTTTACCAGACAGGTGCTTTTTTCCCACTTCAGCATGACCATTATTCAAACTCCAGGCTGCTCCTGACACGGAAGTTAATTCTCATTTAGTCTTATTACTGTGAATTGTAAAAAGTATAAGCCATTTGAAATCATAGGCTCCAGTCAGAATGGCCTCCTGAATCTGGGAGTTTGTAAGAAGGCAGGGTAGTAACATTTTCTTTGTTGGACTGTTTTCATCATTCCAAACTGTAAATTCTCAACAACATATCAAATATTCAGGAGTTACTAAGCGAAGAGACTATTTTTTTTTAACTTATTTACATTGAACCAGTGTTTAGAAGTTTTGCTGTATTCTACAGCTCTGTAATCTCTCTTATTTATGCTTCAAATAAAAAAAGCAATAGAAAGTACGAAAGTAAGAATAGTGTACCAGGTTAAATTGAAGTGCCATCTAGGCTGGTACCCTGCTCTCAACAGTAGCCATGTATGATTATCTAAAGATGATTTTAATAGCAAATGAAAATAATACTTCCCCTTAATACTCATAAACTCCAATCATTTTCAAGTCAGGGACATACTTCTCTAGATGGGGTTCTTGTGTACATAGTAACTCTCAGTATTTTTTTCCTTTGAACTTAGCCAGTCCTTCCTTGAGCACCAAGTAAACTTCAAGCATCCACATTATACTTAGTAAGAGTCTTCTTGTTTTGAACCCATTGTCATCAGTTTTATTTGATTTGCCCTTCCATCTTGTGGCAAAGAGAATGAAATATTTGTCGAGCCCTTGTATGCTACTAAGGAGTCCATAAATCTGTATTATTTCCCCTCCCCTCCATCAAATATGTCTTTTCCAGACCGATGACTGCTACCCTTGTTGTTCCACATGCAGAAGCCATTTCATACTGTTGATGCTCTTTGTTGCCCATTTGTTGTTTTCCAGATATTGAATCAGATCAAAATGATCGAGTGGTTCATTTAGAAGCTTTCTGCAAGCCTTTGGTGTCATTACTTGCATTTGCTCTCATCAGTCATGTATACATACTGTGAAACAATGATTTAGAAAACCCAGAAGCTGTGTCACTTTGATGACAGTCTAGAAAATCATTCATTTAAATGATGTCACAAGTCTGAGGGACTCAAGACTTCAAGAGACAGGCAACTGGATTGCAAGATTTTTGGTCTGCAAGGTTGAACAGCTGATTACCAGTCTATTGTAAGGGCCATGCGAGCATCCCCTACTCCTGGAGTTCTCACTGCTGGGGCTCAGGGACACCATAGCCATAGCAGAGCCAAGGGCTGCCCCTTCCTGGCTGAGCCCTCCCATTTCATGGTTGAGGGTGAGCAGGGGAGGGTCTTCCCAGCCAGGGTTTGTCCCACCACCCTGCGGGAACCCCCACCAATCCTGGCAATCAAAACCTATAAATAAAATAAATAAACAAGGGGTTAAGTAGACAGCTGTTCTGAGAGTAAGATGGATGGGGAGAGAAAGGAAGGGAAAAGGAGCCAGCTGGAGGTGATGGGAGGGATTTGCCTCAAAGGAAAATTGTTTTCATCCCATGGAAAAAAAAAGGTTTAAATTAAGCAATAATGGATCATAAAGAAGGTGGATGGAAAGCCTAATTATGTATACAGGAATAAGATGGACTAAAAATTTAAGTTAAATGGTGATATTTGTTTGCCTCTGTTCGTTTTTTCCCTCAGCTTTTGCAGAGTCAACAACTGCCAATGAGTTCATACAGAGCGCATGATACTTCTAAAAGAGACTCTATACAGAAAGCACATGTAACACACAGATTTACTAATCGATCGTGGAACTGTGGTGACTGGCCAGAACAGCAGACCAAGGAAACAGTTTAGCAGACAGAAATCTAACCACTGTTGTTTAAATTTGCAGCTTATACACGTGCTTCTGTTGCTTGCTTCTTTAAAGCCTCTGTCAGTACTCCTCTAGAAAACATTATATTTGTCTGGTCCTACAGCACTGTTTTGGAAGAAATTCATACTTGTCCTTAAATGAGCTTTAGGGATAGTTCTCAGCAAGGATAGGAGATGATGGGGTCCATCCTCACCTGAACTTTATAGCTCCTTGAGTCTTTCTAACTATCAGTTCCTTCCACTGCCAAACATGGTGGCAGACCGCCAGCATCGAGCCTGGCAGCACCGGAGATATGCAGGAGAGCAGTCTGGATGCTGCAACATCCCGTGCTGCAGGTGAGGAGGGAGCCCGACCAAAAAAAAAGTGCTAGAGCTGTTGCCAGAGTCTTTTATCACCCGTGTTGCTGGCTCAAAAACAAAACTTCTCTTGCAACTTCTTTTGAAGGTCTGATGTTGCTTAAGTGCCTGCAGTTGAGCAGTGCCCAGTGTTGCTCCTCCCCACACAATTCTCTCCAAAGAAAGGAATATATCTTAAAAGCTTCACACCAGCATCGTGCTCTCATCTTCCTTGCAAGAAAGGGCACAAGACCAAACTTCAGGCTGTGGCTCAACAATGACAAAGGGAAAGAACATCCTCATAGCACCGTGCAACCAATGCTCATTCACAAAGCTCCAGGAGTATGTTGCTGAATGCATTCCCCTGTGTTGCATCAGGCAGCTTCCCAGTGGCCACACTGAGGGTTTTGGACAATGCGCTGAAGAACTTGACTCCTCCTATATGTTCTTTATGGAGATTGGGAACATGAAATGGAATTCTGCAATCTGTTGCCTTTTATTCTTCTATGCAGTTTGGCCTGTGCTAGATCTAGGTATAGCTGCAAATATGCAATATCATACATAGACATAAAGAGCAAAGGAAAAAATAATCAAGTAATTATTCACAGTAATGAAAAATTGGCCTGGCTTTAAAAGTGATGGATTAATGCTGAGGTGAAAGCCTGTCAGTTACTACACTACATGATTCAGACCTCCAAACTGATGATATTCAGGATAGTACTAATTTTTTTGGAAAGTTCATAAAAATCAAAGTAATGTAATGAAGAAATAATAATTCATAAAAATTAAGAGCAAAGACAACATTCTGTAAAACCAAGCTGTCTTAAAAATATGCAGAAAAGACATGCAAATAATAAACACTGGGTTGTTGGATAATCAGAATACTTTTTTGTTTCCTTATATGAAAGACAATCTTTAAAAGAAACAGACTGGAATGGAATTAAGGATCATCAATGTGAATGACGTGCCTCCCTTTTTGTTTCACTGGCCATTAAATCAAGCTTAAGCTGAAACAAGAGAGAACAGCAGCATAAAAAGGACAAACTGGGAATGCTAGACTCATCAATGAGAAGTAGATGCCACCATTCTGTTGTCAAATATAGCATGCTTTTGTTAAATTAAGATGAATTCCCGGTTTCCTTTTTGTGTTTTTTCTTCACCCTTATATTCTGTCTGCAGGGCATGGTTTGTTTTTCCTGACAGTTTGAGATTTCTGAGCTACTGTAATGTAGTGCCAACACACACTGTGCACAGTAAGTGAAGAAGAAACAATCTGGCTGTTGTTTCTTTCTTTGCAAACAGCAATTTGCTTCTCATGACTGTGTTTTAGATCCTGGTACCAGAGGCCTGATTTTAGAAAACTAAATGTTTCTGTCTCACTTCTATCTGTCCATTTAAGATGGTTATTCTGATGTAAAATTAAAATTGGTGTCCAGTTAAAATAACAAACTTTACAAATGTCTGGAATATGTTGCAATATAAATTCAGTAATTGCACAAGCAAATAAGAGTTATAGCAACTGTTGTTTCTGCTTACTGCTGGCCTTGGTTTTCTGAGGAAACAGGCTTCCAATATTGAATGGGTTCACCAAGGTGGACAGAGCATTAGCAGTCCTTTCAACTAAATTTACACCAAGAAGAAATTTAAAAGCATTTTTATAAATTGTATTTCATTATTGTCTAACTTTAAAACAACAATACAATGAATACTTTATATTTAACACAGATTAAGCAACAAAACTAACAGATTTGCTACTACCACTTACTCTGTTTACACATCCACTGCCTACGGTTAAAATGAAGCCAAATTTCTAACATTTCCATTTCAGATCTTTTGCCAAATGGTAATGATAACATGTTAAGAAATTCCTAGAACAAATAGCACTATAAATCATATGCCATGTGCAATTAAATATACATTTCATTTAGATTTAATAGGCTATTTGCTGCATGATCTTCTTATATCACAAATTATTACAGCTCTGTTGAAGTCAATGGAGCCTGTTTATACCAGCTGAACCTCTTCTCCTTACTGTTGGATGATTAATGTTGCTTTTTCCTATTCAGAGAAAAATATGTTGTAATATTGAGACACATCAACAAAAGAACAGGCAAATAAACATTAGAACTGCTTTGGGACTTTCCAAGAGATGCTGAAAGCCAACATTTGGGAAGAAAATAAAAGAAGCACAAATCTCATCATAATTGGTTTACAAGATATTCTGATTACTTTGTTTGAAAACCTTTAAACTAACTCCCAGTGGAAAAAGAGGAGAGGGGAAAGAAATAGTACTGAAAATCAGTCCCAATAAAGTATACATCAATCACACATGTGAGGTAAGGTGACTAATTGCCTAGTCTAGAGATTATTGAAGATCAGAGTGATTCTGCAGTAACGACCACTCTTAAACACAGGATTACAGACAATAATGCAGTATCATCCAGTTTAATTACTTGTATTTTTGTCTCGTCAACAATGTGACAACTTAGTTTGTAAATGGTCTATCTAATGAAGAACCTCAGCTGTTCACATATATCAGTATTTGTTGATCAGTGTCTGTTTAACCCACTGAAGTAACGTGATTTTTTTCTTCTATTCTGACAGCCCACTTCACTGTGGTTTTATTTTTGAAAGAGACTGAAGACATAATGACCTTTACAAAACAATTAAATGTGATAATTCTGGATTATCTCTTAATTAAACCACAGCTTTGAAACACCCTTTGTGATTCTATCAACAACTGACTGCAGATAATCTTGGGCTAAAACAATTAATCTTCTTTCCTTTTGATTGCTTTCCTTGATCCCTTATCTGAAAACAGTTATTAACATTATTTGCAGTCATTATCATCTGTCTGTTTGTGAATTTGGATTTAGTTTTATTTATAGGTGTTTTCTATGGATTTTGCCACAAAAATTCACAGCAAGAGGTTGGGCGCCCTTTCACCCTGTTTCCGCCATTCACCAAGGGTTTTCACACAAGTAGCAGTTCCACATCAGCCATGTGGGGTTTCTCTTTTGTTAAACTCTTAAATAGGATCCTGACAACAGTCATATCTTGATCTCTCCATTTTCAAGATCTGTCACATAATCCAGTAGTCTCAGTATTCAGGGTGACAATATCCAACTACTACAGTCAAGTAGCCAAAAGAGTAGTAGTGGGTTTTGGAAAGAACAGAAAATGTTAAGAAAATTGGAGCTGAAGTGAAATTTGACTTCACAGGATTATTGTAATTGCCCTACTTCATTAATGGAAAACCATGCAGAATGACTTAAAACCCCTGGAGATCAATATCATCCCTATTACATTGTATATGACCTCATTTTTGGGAAACTGAGCATCTGCCATTGAATTGGCCTTGCTGGACGTAAAGGTTTTTGCAATAATTTAGAAAAACAAGACCTACTTAAGGCCTTTTCTGAAGAGGCTTACACATTTATTAGTGCTCTATTTCTCTTTCATCCATAGTAATCTGTGTGAGGATTGTTCATAAAGACCAACATTATCCTAATATGGTTAATCCTTTCCTCTATATTCAATTCAAAAAGGCAGAGGGTCATTTAGAAGAGTTGTGTCAGGTCTATCTTTCCCAATTAAATTATAGCAAGGGTCTAGGGAGTTTTATATTAGCCTTTGTGAATATGCTTCTCCAAACTTTTCCCATGTAAAAATAACTGTAACAATTTCAGACTGTTTCCTGCAAACTACAAAATAATTACAACTGCCATTTGTCTTTCTTTTCATACATTTCATGTTATTCAGAAACACATTAACACAGCAGTTGATTATTAACAGATATGTTGCAGGGCCAAACAAAGTTTTATAATGAGTTGAAGTGTACCAAGTTATAACCACGCAAGGTCAAGACTAGTAAGGAGGGACAGCAATTATGGCTCTGTCAGCAGTCATAGGTAGTTGTATTACAACTTTTCATTAAAACATAGTTGTCAAATTGGTGTGTGAATTTTCTTGGTGGTAAAAGGAAATGGAAATTTTGTTTACATTGATACAGAATATATAACTTCGACACATTGAAAGTTCCTATCTTTGAGGGGTCCCTGGACTTTAACACAAATATCTATATTAAGTATTTTGTTAAGATGAGAACAATATTTGGCCCAGTATCTTCAAAATCTCTGTGAAATATAACTGCATTTAGTTACATTTCTGATGATTATCACGGGGGAATAAAATAGAGAAATCATCATGTTTCAAACTGAATTTCTGCATATGAAATACCCGAGGAGTTTGTGGACAGCTGAGAATAATTGAAATGCTTAACGGCGTTGTTAAGTAGATTTATTGTGCATTAAAAGTGTTATGTCACTACTGAAAATCAACCTACAATTTTAATGGTATACTAAATTCCTGCAAATACTAAATGCATTATTTCATACCTATGCTTTATGACCCATGAAAATGATACCGAAGAAGGTTCGCAAGTTTTAAGAAAAATTTATTGAAAGATGTTTCCAAAAACAAGCCCATTTCTACCACAAAAGGATTTTCACAATTGTGTCATCTTCACACACACACATGCAATTATAATCGCAGTAACATAACAAAGGGATCAGAATTTTCCAACTCCATAAACTGCCAGCTGATGTTAAGAAAATAACCTCAGATTTATACAGAAATTTAGTACATATTTTAGGTAACAAACAAAAACTTACACCTGAAATACACTGGACCTTGCAGTTGGAGCACGCAACAGGTCAGACTGGCAAAGAGAAGCCATCTGGAAAACAAATAGGCAAAGTTATAAAAATGACATGAATTCAAATAACAATTCTCATTGCTTTCACATTTTTTTTTTCAAGAGACACTGTTGATAATAAGCTAGAAATGCAAGCTAAATCACAAAATATTCACTGTATCATAGGAAAACAGAGGTCCTCTGTCTTGGACATAAGGGAAGATGTTATGTTTATCTCTCAACAGCTTCGTTTCCATGCATGACAAAAAATTGTTTTATTTTTTAGGTCAACTATATAAAGTTTCAATGAAAAAGTAAACATTATGCGGTCTTTCAAGCAAACACTAAATTGAGGCTTATTAGAGAACTGAGTTTTATGCCTGTGCTGGTTTAATCACAATTTTGATACATATGTTAGTAAGTCTTCTAAAAAAATATCAGTGATAGAACATTATCTATGAACTTTTGAATAGGCATAACTTAAGCTACTGCACACTAATCAAATACTCTTGGTTTTAAAATTTTTTTTTGATCTCATAAACACATAGAGTCGCATCCTGCTGAAGAGTAAGCCCATAAGATCTTAAGCTCCACCCAAGAAAATCATGAATGGCAGGATAATTTTTGGTTACCCACTGGGACTTTGAACACTCTGCCTGTGAAGGTGAAGTTTTCTTTTTTTCTTCTCCTTGTACAGAACACAAAATACTTTACAGGACTAGCATTTTCTACTGGTTCCGCTTTTCCTTGCTAAATCTTCTCAAACCATTGACTGGGTTTTTAGACAGGAGTTTCTTCTGAATTACCGAGAGATATTTGAACACTGCTGTCTCTTCTAGTTACCCTGTAAACTCCTTAGAGACTGTATCTTGTCTGTCTGTGAAGAGCACCAAACATACTACCCTGACTAAGCAAGTATACTAAGATGGCATTTTCCCTTGTCTGTCTCTTTGCATAGCAATAGCCTGTCTTTCACTGTCCCTTTCTTGGGCTACAGGAAGAAAGCCAATGCAACAGGGAAAATGAACCAGGAATATCTAGAAGGTGCTCAATGTGAAGGCATGTTTAGATTCAAATTGTTACTCCATTCAGACTGACCCAAACTGATGCGTGATGAATTTTTGTTTCCTAAGAGTTCAGTTGATTGGTTTGTATGAGCACAGTCCAACACCACCAGAGTCAATGAGAATACCATAATTTACTTCAGAAGGATGGGAATTGAACTCTGTGAGAGAGAAAACAGTTATCATGCTGCTTAGCTATTCTTTTCCCAGCTACAAAGAAAAGTTTTTTCCTTCAAGGATTAAGAATGTGGGCAGATGGTGTAAGTCTAGTGTGTCTACGAATTGTGAGGCTTTAAAAGGAAAGGAGACACAATGACTCACAGGTGGTTCGCAGCTCAAAACAGATATCTGGAGATGTAATACTCTGAAAGTATTCAGTCACTGTGGTTCAGAAACTTCCCTCCAACCTCGCTGCAATTTCAACTCAATGTGTATGTATGTGTACACACACACACGATTAGTGTTCTACTTGAAATATCTCATATTATAATCATACTGTGAAGTTCCTCGTGTCTCAGCAACCACAACAAAGGAAGTTGCTGAGCAGTACCCAGACTAGTATTTGGAAAGAATGAGAGAGTGAATGCAAAAAATGGCATTTGCTCCATTTTCTAACTTCAGATGGTAAGTAAAGTAGGCTGTGCCATCTACTGAACAGTTTGCCTCCACGCTGTCTCGCCTGCCACTTGTTTAACATGTAATGTTATATGTCACTCTGACAGGAGTGCAACATTAACAGGCCCTAACAGGGTATGTCTCTCAATGGGATGACAGCCGACGCCGACTCTGTCTCTGAAATACTGCCAGTTTTGTTTCTATCCTCCAGACTCATTTCTCAAGATTATTAATGATAGTTTGAGACTGAGTTTGCAGCACACTGAGTTTAGATCCTGACAATTACTCCCTGTCCTTTCCAGAAGGGAGGCCTGTGGGTGTTACGACAATATCATTTTATTCTTTTAGTTCACATCCTTTTTTCTCTCTGTTTTTATCACACTCACTCTGTCATCCTCCCTGTCTTCTTATGTCATTTTTTTTTTCAACTTAACTTTGCCTCTGCATAAAGAAACCTCAAGGTTCTATGTTCAGTCTCTTCCTCTCTGCCATCCCTACCCTTGGCACAGGGGTATGCAGAGGAACTGCTGTGGCAGGGTACAGAATTTTTGGATGCCAGGTGGCTGCTCTGAGTTATGCCTATTATTAACCCAGAGCACTAAATTAGAGTCTGCAGCTATGCCATACAGTGCTACAATCGCTCCAGATACTTTAAAGACAAAATTATCTATTATCACTAGCTGTCTATTAGAACAAATGCCATGGTTGTTGGGTATATCTCACTTTTGTACGCTCCTACCAGACCAGGGTCTTGCATTAAATTTTACGTTTTTTTTACCTGTAGAACCAGAAGCTGATAAAACTTGCCAAATAATGGTAATTACTGATCACTCTGTGGCTCCAGCAGCATATAAAACATTTCATGCTTTCTCTCTTTCAGAATCTGTGATTCGTGGTGCTGTTAAAATAGAGTATTTTATATAGTAGTTGGAACAAACCATGGGAGCAACTTCATTAAAAAAAACAGTTATAGAGAGGTTATTGAAACAAAAGTAGCTCTAGCACTGGTAAGGCTTACGAGCTCCAGCACGGCGATCTATTATCATGTCTTTATGGCTTCCAGGCCAGAGCTGGCTTCCATTCAGACAGCTCAGTGTGCAAGCAGATCAAACGCATGACTGTTTGCACCCATCTGCGCAGACAAAGCCTCAGCTGCTTTCTCTGAGTCATCCTGCTTAGGCTGGTTGTGATGCTCCCCAATTAAAACATATTAAAGCCGCTAAAAGTATTTATGTATGCTCTCCTACGGCCCCAAAAGCTAAGTGGTGGTGGTCAGCAGGGCTACCATCTCTTTTCTTGTTGGAAAGGCTCTGCTAAGTAATCAGACCATAAGCTGAATGTTCATTCAAGTACATAGCACACACAAGTGAAAAAATACCAGTGATTGGTAAAGACTCAATATCAGCTTTACTAAAGACTGGCTCATGTTACTGAATTTCACTTACAAATGGAATTAACCACACTTTTTAACTCACTATATACACAGAACATCATAGCTCAGGTTTGATATGGAAGCAGAAGTCAGAACTGAGTATATCACAAATCAGACCCATGACTGAGGCATGCTACCTAATAAAAGCAGTGCATTTTTTCCAGTTCACAAACTGGAGGAAAAGTCAATGATCTTTATTTTATCAAAAAGGCTCATTGCCCCATTCCACTACCGTGCCACATCTGAACAGCAACGTAATGTTCCTTTGTTCTGCTGTTGTGGAATCACTATCCCTTATGGAAATGTCTACTAATACTAAACATGCATCATCTCTTAAGAGCTATATACTAGCAAAAACACGTCAAAGTTGTGCTCGACTTTCTACATTCTTTTCAGTGGACAGAGTCAATTTTCAGGTAGAAGCAGCCAATATTCTTAAGTTTTCAGATATCTATGGCTAGCATATAAAAAGTTTATATAAACCCCTTGATAAAAATCATAGTATAGATATTTACTCCTCTGGCACAACAGAGCACTTAAAAGTAAGGATAAAACTTGCCCATTCAACAGATACCATTTTTCTACAGGCTGGTCTGAAACTCTTTAACAGACTTCCTTATGAACTAAGGCCCAGAGCCCTCACTGTCTTCCACCCTGAGTATAAGATGGTTTTTTACACATTTTTATACCAATGATGTCCAGCATAAGCACAGAGTAGGATATCTTTGTTAATAATAATATTAAAAAAAAATATTACAGCAATAACTATAAAGCAGACTTTAACTATAAGTCGTTCATATACATTAGCACTCTCTTCTCCCCTGGGAAGGAAAAAAATGAAGTACAGGTCAGCTTTTCAGCCTGCAGCTTATGAACTATTAGAACATACTCAGATACTACTGTGGACAAAGTCATATAAAAAAATCACAGATAACAGAGTAGTATTGCCAACATTTAAAGCTAGACTTCATAAACACGATATTAAATAGCAAGAGTGCATGCTCCCACGGCATCTATACTTTTGCATCTCCCAAGTAGATGCATAAAAAAAGGAGAACCCTGTTTGTTATGATGTTAAATAGTTTGGGATACATTAAGATAAAAGATATAATGTCAAGATACTGTATTACTGGGTGGCCAGTTCCTAGTTCACTGCTTTTGACATTTCGATGTCAGCTTCAAAATACGGTATCATTTATTGGAATATTTTTCTTATAGTACTTTACACTGAGCTCACAGCCTCCCTGGATCTCCAGCAATCCTGTATCACAATAAGAAGTGGGTGACACTGAGCAAGCAAATACTGCACAACGCCTTGAACATAACCTATCAGTCAGTAAACTTAACAGGGACTCTCTCTTTCCAAGAAGAAAGAAGACAGAGGGTCTTCTCAGCTGTGGTTTCTAAAAACTTTGTGGATCTTTACTACAAGAATAAAGTGCTAGCCTCACTACATTTTAAAATTTTTAGCCAGATAATTGCATCTTCTTGACCTACATTTCTCTGGCAGATGCAATTTGGTTTAGAAGTGTTTCTTACTGACTATCGTAAACTGTCTTTGAGAGTTGCTCTGAAGTGTTAAATACTGCTTTGTTTTGCTTCAAAGGCATTTCTGCCATGGGACTATTATTGCTCTGTGACCCTTCTGTATGTTGCAGGAGTGATGGGACATTAAAATATTCTGATAGCCTCAGGAAATGCTATTAAGGAGTACACCAGTATTAATAAATTAGTCAGTGGTGTGTTTTAAATCTCTCTTTACATCAGAGCATCTAATGTGACTTTGAAATCTATGGAACACACACTGCATGAGCGGGCTGCCATTATTTCCCAGCCTGTCATACAAAGAATGGGAATTTTCGAAATAACAGATGTACAACAATTTAATTCAGCAGAATTTTCCTTCACTGCCAGAAATCAGGTCCAAAATAGCTTATGTCATATACCCCAAAACTACGCACCCAGATTGACAATCTCAGAAAAAAAAATTGCTTGCACAGCTGAGCCTCTTCACATTAGAAAAACAGTCTTGTGGGCTGCAGAACTAATGAGGCCTGGTTTCCTATGGTTGTGTCTAATAGTCAGATCCCCTAATATCTAAAAAGGTGCAAGCTCCTGTTTTCCCACACGGAGGTTCTCACTCTCCAATATGGATTTGCTTTCAACATTTCCCTCCCGAAAGGAATGGGGCAGGATGGGGGAGAGCACAATAACAGTCTTTTTTTCTGTATCTAGCTGCCTATTTTCAGGCTACTAACAGGACAGCTATACTTATGTTACTCTTGGTAGAATTTGGCCAAAAAATGTGACGAGTTGGTAGGAGTGAGACAGACAGACAGAGAGACATCGTGTAAGCCTCGTCTCACTAAAAGAGCAAGCAAACTTCACCTATATCCTTGTATTTTCAGCAAATTCTCTCCAACACCAGCTTGTTTATGCTGTTCTTCCTTAACTGCTGTTTCCGTTTAGACTGCTATTCTTTATCTTACCATCATAATAGTATGTGGTTCAGGTATATTGAAGAAAACATGCATCTGAATACATAAATATGTTTGCTTATGCAAAACTATCTATGAGACAAGAAAACAGTTGCTAAACTGCACGCATGGCAGTTGATAAAGAGATTTTTCTACCCAACTTCAGGTAACTCATTTTGTTCTCCGCAATTTGTGGAGGGTTTCTCTTGTTTCACACAAGTATACAGGAGGCATTTTTTCCCCTCTCCCTTTTCCTCACATTATATTTCTGTCAGCATTTGATCATCTTTGTTTAGGTAAATTTACTTGTTCCGGGGAAATGCAATTCTTTCAACTTTGTCTATCACTTTGAAATTAATGCAGCAACAATGAAAGATGTAATCAAACTGTTAAACACAGAAGCTCAAAGACAGGTTAACCATAAAGGTAAAATAAATTCTACTCTGTCAAAATCATGATTTAGACTCTGCTGTTAGAGGCTTCTGAAGTAGGTGTAGGAGTAAATCGTTTTCTCAAATGTTTGAAATCAATTAACTTCAATGAAATGGAACAGCATAATGATTAGTAATCTTGGTACTTTAAAGTAATAGAAAGAACGTAGACTTCCTAAAGAAACATATTTATTGAGCAATTTTAAATTGAGAATATTTTCAAAACATAGTATCTTAGAAATAGATTGCCTCTCAACCAATTGAATAATTCAGTCATAGTCAAGACCACTTGGAAAAAAAATCTATCAAGTGAGCAAGAACAGTTTAATAACACACTAAACAGAAAGCATGAAAAAATTTCTTCAGTAATGTTAAGGACTAAATTAAACATTAAAAAAATGAAGTGTCAGTATCCCATACATGCCATAAACCACCTAGACAATCTTGGACAACTGGGATGAGGAAAAAATCTAGAATATTTAACTCCTTTGAAAATAAGTGCCATCTATATTAGAAAACACTTAGATGTTGCATGCATTGTCTCAGCTTTCTTACTCTTGAAAATGGCCTGCTTCATGTCCTCCAAGCTGGAGACAGAGGCAAGGCTGTTAAATATCAGTGCTAGAGCTATCACTGAGACTCAATCTGTAACCAGAAAAAAATCCATTCATCATTCAGAAATAATGTTCATGCATTACCCATAATCTGAATTGATTATGTGTAAAGTCCTGAGTACAAACAGCTTTAAAAAGGAATTCAATCCAATGTTACTCCTCTGAACTGTGTGTTGCAATGTTTGCATACAGAGAGTAGATCAGGTACAATTAAACCACACAAGAGGAGTAGACCTGTGGGTGAAACCAGATTTGCTCTCACTGTGAAATAAACACTTTCTTTTAAGGTTAATTTTGACAGACTTGTCTTTGTCATAAAGCTCCAGCTCCAGAGCACCTTTACCTAGCACCAGAGATAGTGAGCACTCCAGGTCTATGGTGTGAATGTCCAGCTCCAGACAAAAGTACCTTGAGTGTGAACATCAGGAAAAGAGGAACCCTCTCCCGCAACCTAAGAGTGTTGCAAGATGCAATGACTAGTAAAATTAGTGTCCCTAACTCACTGTAAGAAGGCAATTAAAGCTAGTAATTTTCTTTTTCATCTCTGTGCAGGAATTTTGAAACAAGGATTTGCAAGTACAGAATCAAACACAGAGCTGGTAGCTATTCAAATAATTTGGCATGTGTTTGTCATCACCGATTCATTTGTAGTGAACAACAGATGCTGTTAACTTTGTATGTTTTTTGTGAAGGTCTTATTTGGAAATAAAACCACAGCCTATTTACTAATACTCGTTCTTTAGCATGCTTTCCTTTTCAAGATTGCTGTAACAAAAACATTAATTATTGCTCTTCAGAATTATTTTTTTTTAATGAAGAATAAATAACATGACAAACAAGAAGAAAAACTCTGGGGTCTTAGGGCTTGATTCTTTTTTTACATAAGTTTATGCAGCTCCATTTTGCTTTGGTGGAATATCTTTGGAACTACAGCAACGTGCCTGAGATTGTAGTGGGGCCCTATGATTTTTCCAGTTATGAAAGCGTAATACATGGGTATTTTAATAGGATGCAGTGGGTGTGGAGGTTATTTGTTCCTGTAATAGACAGCTAGCTTTCAAAACACTCATGCATCTAATCCTTATTATAGCACTGTGCTGAAGAACAGATAGAGTAGAGGGGTAATTTTTCTTATGTTTCTTTAATATATTTTCAGGTGACATTCTCTGTCCCTGATGTATCCTATTTCTCCTACTACAGTAGCTCTTCTTTGACCAGTTTCCAATGATCTGTGTGTTTCAGCTAGTGTCCTGCTACATTCTTGCCTTTCCTATCCAAACTTCCTTACGTTCTATTTGGTCTCACTGGATTTTATTAAGTTCACCTAAAATGGGAAATTTATATTAAAATTTGTTTTTCCCAGTCCTCTGCTTTATGCAAAATTATTTCTAGTGTGACTCTCCTAAATATTATGTTTAAAATGATTAGATTACGTATTCTGGCGTGAATACTGTGATTAATTACATTAAGGACCATGAAAGGCCTATCAATAGAATCCATCGTTCTGGTTTCTCATAGGGAATAACTGCCACCATTTGTGTGCTGTCAGCATGAAACACATCATCTGGTACAATTACAGAAGCAGCTTAGACAAAATGAACTTCTCAATTTGTTTTGTTAACCCTCTCAAATATAATTCTATGTTTGTCTAGGGTCAGCCTGTATTGCTTCTACTCACGTTAACTTGTACTTTACCAAAAAGTAGGTTCTTGCTTTCAGTGTGGATAATATTACACAAGTTACTGTAGACCAGCTGACGTACTGTAAAGACCCATGAAAAAATGTTTAGTTACATCAAATGTGAGGTGACTAGCCTTAAATTAAGCTTCTTGAATTCTTGCTTAATTAAATTATATTAGCCCATGTTTGCAGTGACCACTGACAGTGACTGAGCCTCAGCTGACAAACATCCTGTAATAGCCACAACTGTTTGAAGGCATATTTGGGCCCTGCAATTAACTGCAAAGTTTGTGGGATTTTGTTGGTTTTGTGATAGTTCGGTGTTTTTTTAAGGAGAAGCTCAAAAAACTTCAGACGTTGTTTTCCTTTTAAGGTGGTCCTTAACAATAAGATCTACCTTCTGTGAGGTTCAAGCACCAAAATGTCTATTCTAAGGCTAGCATGCAAGTTCGTAATCAAAAGTGCTGTCATCATTAGTGGGTTTGAGACTCTGGGGGTGGGAAGTTTTACACTGCAGGTATATATACTTCCTTATCTTTTTTACTGCCACAAGGACATGAAGCCCTGATGCTTTAAGATTCATAAAAGACCACTCCTGCCATTGCACAGACCTGCGCTGAAGGAAGGAAAATCTATGGGACTGTGGGAGTCCAGTGCAAGTTAAGCCCTTGATAAGCTGAGAGAAAATCTACATGAAAAACAATTATTAACCCTTCCAGCACTTATTTCTAAAGGTAGATTTCATCAGTGTATAAGCAATATTAAAACTGAAGATTAGATAAAATTAGAAGATTGCATTTTATATTTTTAAAAAACTGTGCCTAATAAGCAACATGACTCATGAATTTAAAAAAAGCATGTTTCATGCTTCGGTCATTCCTCAACTGAATCTTTCAACTGAGCTGACAAATTGTTTGCTTTGCCTTAACCTGTAAAAGGGGAATCTGCCAGTAGAATGGTTAGTACTGTGGCAATAAGAGCTTAGCAAATAGAAAAATCAGGGAGGGAGATGACGCTTTTAGAAAAATCAAGTAAGCATGCAATAAATCACATCTGTGACATGGAAGGTAGAGCCTAATGTAACCATGAGAATCTAATGACTGAGAAAAAAATGAAATTAGGACAGAAAAAGAAGTCCATTGCTAAAGTTATTTTTTATTTTCTTTGGCAAATAATTTGAGGTACAATTTTTTCATTAAAAGTTAAGATCATGCAAGCCATAAAAGCATTAGCATTTCAGAGGAAAAAGTTCTTCATCAAGTCTGTGACAGAGAAAACTAATTACTAACACAGAACAGTTATTATAACTCGACTTTACAAAAGAAAAACAGTAAGAAAGATTAAGCATATATTTCACCCTCATCCTTACAAGATAGCATACGTAGAACTAGATTCTTTGGTTTATACCAACTAGAATCTGCCCTTTTTAATATGAATTCAAGATAACAGCAGCCCACATAATTTCAAGAGGTTTAGGATTTACTAGGGGTGCTGGCTGTATTTTTAATTTTCTCCCTTTTTTGTATTTAAAACACCAGTAGAAAAGCTCATGTAAATTTCAGAAATTACAGCTTTTTATTTCAATTATATTTTGCAAAAGCAAAAATAAATTTCAGGCTGAGTTACCCTCCTTCCCTCCCCACTTGATGGCTTGGCTTTGTACTATCAATTATGATTATGTTCCTGCACATTTTTTAGTCAATTTTCAAACAACCTGGCTCAGTGGACTGTGAAGTGCAGTTGAAGTCCATCATAAGCAAGGTCATACAAAAACGACCAGACGTAATGCTTTTTGCAGATCGAGAGGCGTGGTTATACATAGGAAAGACAAAGAGATCACCTTCTTATCAGGCTTTAACATTCATGCAGTACAGCACTGAAATAATTAGAATTGTGCACTTGACAAACTGAAACATGAATTAGTTCTCAGCTGGATACTCTAGTTGCCATAATAACAGAAATTCTCCAGGCATTTGGAGGGAATATATCTTCCAAGAAACTGTATTTTCCTAAATATACAAGAAAAAAATCCCTTTTGCAAAGTGCCGTTATTATAATTTGATAATGTGACCTTTGCACAGTAAAACAGCAACTCTGTGTTAGCGACCAGCTCTTGCTCTGCTCCAGCACTGATGTTTTAAAGCAGCTTCTGTCTCCATGCTCTTAATAACACAGCTTCACATTGCCTGAGTGAGGCAGTAGGCTCTAGCAGAAAAATACAATGTACTTGAGGGGTTTCTCACGTTAAACTTCCTGAACAGAGTGTGTGTAAGAATAATTTTTATTGCTCTAGAAGGTCATAAATTTCATCAGAGGAATCAACACATAAATGTAAACAAGTCCTTGTCCTAAGCAGTTTTCTATAGGGAAATTCTAGCCATTCAGATCAATCACAAAACTGTTATTGTCTTCAAATAGGACAGAATTTCTTCCTTACTAGCCAAGTAGGTGAAAATTAGGAGCACATTGTCTGAACAGCTACAGAAACTAGAAGGCAACAAGATCTGTTGGTTGGGAACAGCTCTTCAAGCACAAGGACCCTTGAGAAGTTTCCTGTTTGAAATAGTATGTTTGTTTATTTTTTTCCAGGTTTGTCACATACAGTGCTATGTCTTGTTCTGTTTGGATTTTGTTAATAATCAAAACTTCACTCTTCAAGAATCTGATTTATTGACCCCCCTCCTTGGTTTTCAAAGGACCACCAAGACAGAAATGGCTGTCAGGAAACTACTGCCAGAAAACTACCAACATTTTAAAGCATTTATTTAAAAGATACAACTATCTGGTCCTTTTCCATCATTTCAGTATTTCAGACACAGGATATACTGTATCTGACACGGAAGGATCAGAGCTAAACATTGCCATTGAACTTTGCAGTGAGTGAGACTGCATTTAAAAAAGCCCCCCTTCAGTTCTTCTAATTGGGTATCCTACTCTGTAAACCAAATCAGATCCTAGGGCTCAGCCATATGCATGGAGTTATCATCCTCCTTGTAGCAGGTCTGCTCTACATGCTCATAGCACTCATCAATGTTTAATTTAACAGATGATTGGAACCTGTACAATTCCTCTGAAGAGGTACGGGCTATGGTTATATCATTCCCAGTAGAAATCCAACACCAAGTGATGCTGCTTATACAGTATAAGTCAATACATCATATTTCTATGGCTTTCTGAGTCTTGCTGGTCTGAAATGTATGAGGCAATTTTACATTTTAAATATTACTGCCTTTTCTTGTCATATAAGAGGCAAAAAGACAGGTGCATATTAAAAATCTATTAACCCTGCAAGTAAGTAATTTATATAAAAGTTAGATTTGTGTACTCTGTTATTCTTACTTATAGTTCCCTGAATGAGGCAGAAAAACTAGTTACTTTTACTTATACGCTCCCATCAGAGTACTTTGCAGTGATCTAGAAAAAACGAGTCACTGTTCTCAGGACTGTGCTGTCTGCAATGACTGCAGCAGGGCAAGCAGGGACAAGAGCCAAAGATAGGAGCGAGGTTATGGGAAGACTAGAGCTAGGGAAGTTCAAGAGACGATCTCTTCATCTTGTCACTTTCAGAGATTCTAAGCAGGAAACAGTCAAGACGGATGTGACAATTTGGGGCTTGCCAAAAAATAACATGCAGTCCCATTCAATCCAAACTTCTGAGTCCCCAAATATCACTTGTTTTTACACTGGGAAAGCAATCAGTTGCAGTGCAGCTTCCCATATTATCTGTCTGCCTTTTTTTCCCCCTGAAGTAGTGAAACTTGTCCACAGGAGTCCTGTTTAAAAAAACAAACAAACAAAATATCCTGTACACTTCATTAAAAGGCTGCTCTTCCCCTTGTTTTGCCACCAAACACCTTCTTTTGTGCACTTTATGCTGAATTTAGTTTTAAAAGCCCACATTTCTCCACCATTACACTTTTCCTAGTTAAATCGATTTCTCACAAAATCTTGAATTAAAGTGGCCTCTGTTCTCACATTAAATTTCATAGACTTGCTTTCAGAAATACGGTGGGTTTTTGTCTTAAGGTTAGGACCGAAACAGACATTTCCTTCCCCCCCACGCCCCCTTCCTCATGCTTTTTGTTTAGCTGTTAGTGATTTGTTATGGTTGCTTTTTAATTTGGGTGGTGAAAAAACAAAACAGGAAACCTGTCTTTGAACCCTGTAGCAAATGAGGACAGTAGGTTCAGGGTAGTGTCTGATCTGCTGCAGAGCTTCACCAGATAATAATATTTCATACAAAATTACAGGCCTTTTAAATTTGCACACTTTGTTTATAAATGCTTTCAGGATGCTTTGGTCCAGTTATCATTTTGTTCAGTTAGGCTTAACAAAGTCATTGGGATTACACCTCTGCAAAGCAAGTAATCCACATAATCAAGATGGGTGGTGTTTTTCATATTCTATCTTTTGAATAGGCTGCATGAAATCCATGCATGACTGCCAACTTGGATTTGCTTCTCCCTCTTATCTCACTGATCTTTCACTGGGAAACTATCAAGGTCCAGCCTCCTTCTCCCAGCTCAGCTTCTCCCTATGGTCAATCAACACTTGTCCAGTTTCTAACGGTACTTACAGTATAAAGCATGCTTTTGCAGTCTCTGTGTTCCCTTTTCAAGCATACGTTGCATATGAAAGATCAAATCCTTACATACATGCCACAAGCTATCAGCCAAGGCAACCACAGAACCCAAGCATAACAGCCATTAGAAGGCTATCTTCACACTTTGCAGGACAGAAGGCTGCAACAGTTCAAAAGATGCAGAAAAAAGAAAACTTTCTGACATAATTCATGCCACTACTCCTTTTTGAGACTTCCTGTATTATACTCGAGGTGTTCCAGGTATGACTTTCATTTAGCTTAAGCCTTACTTTCAGAAATAGACTCAGAGGGGCTCATCTGATTTCAGGATTAGCAAAATTATGGTAAACGTCCTGATGAGCTCCAGTTGCTGTAAATGCGGTGTGAAGATCTTGATTCATAATTTTGTCCTTCTTCCAGGGAAATGTGAGGTAAGTTTCCATAGCTTCACTTGGAGTAACCTGGGCCTAGGTGCATGCGTCAGTTTTGTATGGATCACTGTGGTCTTTGTATGGCTAATTATCTGTTTATATGGGAACAAAGCTAAAAAGTAACTAAATACAATCACAAGACTTCTCCATCCTTGTCGTTATTCCTGAACTTTCCTCAGAATACAAGCAATATAAAAAAGATGACCCGTTTGATGACATCTTTTATTAGTCTTTTTGCAAATAAATTTGAAAAACTGTTTCAAATATACCTTAGCTTATAAACACTAGATTAAAAATGCACTGTAACTGAAATAAAGATAAAAAACATAGGTAAGTAAACAGCAAAAAATGATAGCACTTTAACAAGTATTACAAAAAGCATTTGAATAAGCTAATCTGTCTGCAAATCTAAATATTAACAATTCTATTTGCAGAGGATTGTCTTCTAAATATTAACAAGTCTATCACAGAGGCAAGGATTCCTTCTCTTTTCAAAATCACCAGCTTCAATGAGTTAAAGAAAAATGTACTTTTATATGGTCACCTTTAATTGATGTTTATATATCTTTACTGAGAGACCACAAAAACCTTGAACAGTACACATCTGATTTCACATGGCTTGACCTCTTTTTCTTCTTCCCATGCCAAATAGAGAAAAGTTTTCATAGGAAACAGACTAAAACTTATAGTAAATAACTTATTCAAATCAACTGGGTAAATATGTATAGTGCTGTCAAAGAAGATTATCAAAACAGTTGTGAATGTGCCAATGAGACATACACACGCACACATGTATATAAAGCATGACTTTAGCATGATGAAATCCAAAACCCGTTGGCTTGAAGTCAAGTTACTCTTAGAAAGTTGAAGTCAATTGTAAGTCAACCATAATCTCATGAGAGAAGCATTGAAAACTTGCAAAGAGCACTTGCAAGGAACTTAGAATAATTTATACCATTTGTTAGCTTTTCATTTAAGTAGTTTCATTTGGGTTTTTAAACTTCTGATTTTTTAAAATCAGCAAGAAAATGTTGTTATTTTTTAGTCGTAACATTGCAGGCAGAAAAGTTTGACCCATCTGAAGAATTTGCTGTGATGTATCTTTGACCCATCTGTACTTCTTGGACTGATCAAGCACAGGCAGCAAAGGCAGAAACGATCCAGACAGAAAGGTGCTCTCGTATTTGACAAGCTGATACAGTCAGAAAAGATGGGCAAGATTTTCAATTCCTGAATCTTTCCATTAAGTCTTAAAACTTAGATTAATGAGACACTTAGTGTAGACCTAAATGGTCCACAGTTCACAGTCTTTGTGAAAAAGAAAAACAAGTTTTATTTCTTTTTAAACACCTTTGCCTATAAGACACAAAACTTATGTAGAAGCCCAATTCATACCCAAAACCTTTCTCTGCCTTTAGCTTCAGGGAAACCTGTCCCTCTTCTAGTTTCTAAATCATTCATAAAACTAACATAGTAGAAGAGAAAGGGGAAACAGTTATTCTATGCAAGAACATTCTAAAGACTCTTTCAACAAATAAGAAAATCAGGAAACTTATTCCATAAATAAGAAAACAAACAAACAAAAAAAATCCAGAAACACAAACAAATTTACAGTTATACAGCTAAAAGATCAATTGCTAGTGAAACTTCATGGAGAAACCGCATTTCAGACGGAGGAACAGTAATGAAAATAATAGACTTTTAGTAACAGAGCCATTATGCTCTATCCATGAATTTTAAGGCATAACTGTCGTTCATAGAGCTCTGTTGTTATTAATAGTATGTGTTTTTTTAAAAAAAAATGAATTATTAAAGACTTTCCTTCATTAAAGAGTAGAAAACGGCAAAAAACGCTATGAAATGATGGTGATTGAGAATAGAAAGATCCTATTCTACCGCAGGAATAAGACATATTTTCTAGCATCCTACATCTTCATGCTGTTATACAAAATATTTACTGTCACAATAGCAAGAACAATGTTGGATTCCAGAAGCTGTGGGTGTGCAAAAGTGACTCTTTTCTCAAATGATTGGCTTTGCATATTGGATAGAAACCAGAAGAGGGAATTGATTCAATATAAGGAACAATACACTGTATTATACACCCATGTACTGTAGAGAAACTTACGGCTGTGGTTGCAACAAAGATGACAAAACAATAAATAAATCAATTCTATGGGAATTTAATTTCTCATTGCAATAAAGAAAAATACTAGGTATGATGAACATCTGTTTTCAGGAAAACTAGAGACAAAATGAAATATATTTCTCCAGAAACGGACAATAAATGCTTTGCTGACAGGAAAAAAAGGCTAGAGAAGAAACAGAATCAGAGAACAGTAGGGCTTAGAAGGGACCTCTGTGGGTCATCTAGTCAAACCCCTTGTAAAAGCAGGGTCACCAAACTGCAGCCAGGCAGGTCTTGAATATCTCCAGAGGAGACTCCACAACCTCCCTGGCAGCCTGTTCCAGTGCTCCGTCACCCTCAGAGTAAAGAAGGTCTTCCTCATGTTCAGATGCAACTTCCTACGCTTCTGTTTGTGCCTGTTGCCACTTCTCCTGCCACTGGGCACCACTGAAAAGAGTTTGGCCCCATCCTCCTGACACCCACCCTTAAGATATTTATAAGCATTTATAAGGTCCCCTCTCAGCCTTCTTTTCTTCAGGCTGAACAAGCCCAGCTCCCTCAGCCTTTCCTTGTAGGAGAGATGCTCCAGTCCCCTCATCATCTTTGTAGCCCTCTGCTGGACTCTCTCCAGTGGTTCCTTGTCTTGCTTAAACTGGGGAGCCGAGAACTGGATGCAATACTCCAGATGGGTCCTCACTAGGGCAGAGTAGAGGGGGAGAAGAACCTCCCTCGACCTCAAATGCTGGCCACCTTCTTCTCGATGCTCCCCAGGATACCATTGCCCCTCTTGGCAACAAAGGCACACTGCTGGCTCATAGTCAACCTGTCATCCACCAGCAGTCCCAGATCCCTCTCTGCAGAGCTGCTCTCCAGCAGGTCCGCCCCAAGCCTGTACTGGTGCATGGGGTTACTGCTCCCCAGGTGCAGGACCCTGCACTTGCGCTTGTTGAACTTCATCAGGTTCCTTTCCATCTAACTCTCCAGTCTGTCCAGGTCTCGCTGAATGGCAGCACAGCCTTGCGGTGTATCAGCCACTCCTCCTAGCTTTGTGTCATCAGCAAACTTGCTGAGGGTACCCTCTGTCCCTTCGTCCAGGTCATTGGGGAATAAGTTGAACAAGACCGGGCCCAGTACTGACTCCTGAGGAGCACCACTAGACACAGGCCTTCAATTAGACTCTGCACTGCTGATGACAACTCTCTGAGTTCTGCCATTCAGCCAGTTCTCAATCCACTTCACTGAGCACTCATCCAGCCCACACTTCCTGAGCTTCCCTAGGAGGATGTTATGAGAGGCAGTGTCGAAAGCCTTGCTGAAGTCAAGGTAAACAACATCCACTGCTCTCCCCTCATCTACCCAGCTAGTCATGCCATGATAGAAGGCTATCAGATTGGTCAAGCATGATTGCCCCTTGGTGAATCCATGTTGATTACTCCTGATAATCTTTTCCTCCACTTGCTTAGAGATGATCTCCAGAATGAGCTGCTCCATCATCTCTCCAGGCATGGAGGTGAGGCTGACCGGCCTGTAGTTCCCTGGGTCCTCCTTCTTGCCCTTTTTGAAGACTGGAGTGACAGTGGCTTTCCTCCAGTCCTCAGACACTTCTATCTGTTCTCCACGACCCTTCAAAGATGATGGACAGTTGCTCAGCAATGACATGTGCCAGGTCCTTCAGCACTCTTGGGTGCACCCCATCAGGTCCATGGATTTAGCAGTGTCCAGTTTGCTTAAATGATCTCTCACACGATCCTCCTCAACCAAGGGAAGGTCATCTTTTCTCCAGGCTTTCTCTCTTGGCTCCAGGGACTGGTATGCCTGAGGGCCAGCCTTGGCAGCAAGGACTGAGGCAAAGAACGCATTCAGTAACTCTGCCTTCTCTGCATCCTCCATCACCAGGGCACCCACCTCATTCAGCAGTGGCCCCGCATTTTCGCCATTCTTCTGTTTGCTACTTCTGTACTTGAAGAAGCCCTTCTTGTTGTCTTTGACATGCCTTGCCAGATCTAACTCCAGGTGGGCCTTAGCCTTCCTCATTGCTTCCCTGCATGCTCTGACAATATTTCTGTATTCCTCCCAAGTGGCCTGTCCCTCTTTCCACATTCCATAGACCTTTCTTTTTCGTTTGAGTTCTGCTAGAACTTCCTTGCTCATCCATGCAGGTCTCCTGCCTCCTTTGCTAGATTTTTTACTTATGGAGATGCGATGATCCTGAGCATGGAGGAAGTGATGCTTAAATAGCGACCAGCTCTCTTGAACTCCCCTACGTTCTAGAGCCCTAACTCACGGGGTTCCTCCAAGTAGGTCCCTGAAGAGGCCAAAGTTAGCTCCCCTGAAGTCCAAGGCTGTTATCCTACTTATTGCCCTGCTTCCTCCACACAGGATCCTGAACTCCACCATCTCATGGTCACTACAGCTGAGGTTGCCCCCAGCCTTCACATCCTCAACCAGTCCTTCTGTATTTGTCAGCACAAGGTCCAGCAGCACATCTCTCCTCATTGGCTGCTCCACTACCCATGTCAAAAAGTTGTCATCAATGCTCTGCAGGAACCTCCTGGACTGCATGTGCCTGGCTGTACGGCCTTCCCAGCTGATGTCAGGGTGGTTGAAGTCCCCCATGAGAACCAGGGCCTGTGACTGTGAGGTTCCTTTCAGCTGCCTGTAGAAGGCCTCATCAACTTCCTCATCCTGGTCAGGTGGCCTGTAGTACACCCCCACAATAACGTCACCCATATGAGTCTGTCCCTTAATTCTAACCCAGAAGCTCTCAACTTTTTCTTCCTCCGCCCCCAGGCAGAGCTCAATACATTCCAGTTGCTCCCTCACATACACAGCAACTCCACCACCTTGAATTGTTGGCCTTTCTTTCCTAAAGAGCATGTAGCCATCCATGACAGCATCCCAGTCGTGCAAGCTGTCCCACCATGTCTCTGTAATTGGAATGAGATCATGGCCCTGTGACCGCACACAGATCTCTAGTTCTTCCTGTTCATTCTCCATGCTGCATTCATTGGTGTAGAGGCATTTCAGAGAGGTAATTGAGCATGCAGGTTTCCCTGGAGGGGTGCAAGAGGATCCGCCATAGCCATATACACCCTTAAGGTGGTTGGTCTTCTGATTCCCAATTTGGGAGGCAGCTAAGGAACATTTGTCACTGTTCTGGTTGGCCACACTTCTTCCCCAGTTGGATGAGATGGCTTTAGCATTGTGACTTTGGACCCCACCCCTGAGTCCTTCAGTTTAAAGCCCACCACAAACAAACAAACAAAGCCTCTCAAATAATCTCCTTCTGGGATTAGTTGGTACAGCAAACCACGGTATTGTTGAGTTGAAAAAATCCATTCACCTGAGTGAAATCATTCCTGAAATCAAAACGGAACTCAAGTTTAGCCATCAATGCCAAGCTCAATTTCTGCTTAGCTCAAAACAGAACCGGTGAAGCAGGAACACTGCTTCCCACAATCAGATTCAGAGTTTCGGAAAAACAAAAATGTCCGTGTAAAAATGGAATGTCAGCAGCTAAGGGACCGGTGATGCAAGGAAAGATATGTTTATGCACGAGTTCTATCAAATAAAAAAACCCCCAAAAACGCAACTGTTCTCACTGCATATGGCTTCCACACCTGTTTGTTCAAAAGTAAATCTTTAGGTTTTTTTAAAACATAAATTTGGGCTCAAGTGCACACAACCTGACACAAATTTGTAAATGTAAACAACAATTTAATCTTCAAACCTTGCACAGAAATATCTGTAAACTTAATAATTTCAGTAAGTAAATGTAATTATGCTTTGTCACTTAATCTATATGCAAAATAAATAAGTACACAGCAAGCATGCATGACAATCCGTTTTAATTTACACCGTTTTAGAAAGTCCACTCTGATGTTTCTGCCCTTCTGAAATGCTTCCTCATAGGTAACCTTTAAAGCTGTCCAACTCTAGAACTGTAGCACCACCAAAGAGCTAGTGCACAACAGCAGGGTGAATATCGTAAAATAAAGAATAGATGGGGAGGGGAGAAACAGGAATTTGAAATTTGAACACAAATGCAACTGCAATGATTTTCTTCCCAAGTGGCATAACACGAGGCCCACATTCATTTCACATTCATACTGTTCTGTCTTAAACTCTATTACACCGTCTTCTGAGGCCAGCATTTCTGGTTGGTAATGTTTGGTTTTGTTTTATTATTATATCAAAAGAACTTATGACTTTTATCAAGCCTGTATTGCTTTTGCTTTTTTTTGTTTTAATTTACTGATGTATACACTTTCCTGTAGTTTAGCCCAGCACAACTTGATCTTGGGGTTCTTTCTTTGTTGTCGGAATAAAGACTGTCCCTCTAAAATTCTTACTCATTTCCACAAAAATGTCTGTATCTCCTCCCTGACACCTCCCTCCCAACCCCCAGCATAACATCAGGTGTATTTTATTCCTTTAAACACTTTAAAAAAAAAATTCTTCCAATGCACACTACTGAATCTCAGAGAGATTTAAGTGCTCAGTATCTGTGTGAAGCAAGGCAGGGCCTTTTCAAATTGCAGGGTCAGTCCAACTGGGGGACCCTATATAACATCTGAGTGGGGTCTCTATTTTATTTCAAAGGACCAGAAATAGAAGCTTCAAAAAGGTAAGTGGTTATATGGGATTCTCTTCAGATTTCCCACAATTTATTTCTAAATGTCCAGATTCTCTCACTAAAGTATCTCCTTCGCAACGCTTTGGGATGCAGCAAAACAAATACCATAATTCAGCTGTCAGTGACAGCTCTCACACTTGAACTAGAGGCAAAGCCTCTCTCATGTTACCTGTATTCACACCTGTCGGGCAAAGCTGCTATGGGAACGCCTACAACAGAGTGTTCCAAGCCAGATCCAAATGAGCTGGTACATTTTCGCAGAATAATTCAGTGTCTTACCTTTATACTAGTTCTAATGCCAGAGGTAATAAAGCCATCTGCGCCAGCTACAGAAAGCAAGTTCAAATGGGCCTGTATAAGATGGCAGGACTAAAAAGCCACTGCAGAGCTGCCGCATGCCTCCATCAGAAACTGAGACGTATCAGGTACCTGCTGCCTGAAAAACGTGATGCTTGGAAGAACAGAAACATTGAAAGCACAAGACAAAGCAGACAGAACAGGATCTCACAGAGAAGGGTTTAGGGAGAAGATGCCAGAGCAGGAGTTCAAGCATATGCTTAGACCCTGTTTCCATGAAAAAGGAGTGACACAGATCTTCAGATTATTCTTTGCATAATCGGGATTCATCATTTGCCACTTCACCAAAACCTACTTAGGCAAGGAAAGACGATGTCTGAAGGCGAGACGTGACCTTTGATAAGGCATGACAGCTGAATTTGGAAGTCAGTGACCTGAAGCCTCTCTAGTGCTCTGCTGATGACCATCAATGTTTTTCAACTGTTGAGTAAATCTATCAATGCATAGGAACTGAATGCAACAAAACTAGGAAGGTATGAGAATATTAGTGTTAGGTCCACTGAGCTAAAAAGGTTCTGTCCATAGAAGATTAAGAAAAAACAAAAAGGTCAAAGAACCATGTCACTTCATAACATCTCCAGCGCAGGAAGGTAGCAGATTTGAAATGGATCATGTGACTTTGCAGCACGAGAGAAAGGTGATCTCAGACACTGAAAAGACCATGTCTGTAAAGCGAAGTATTCTTCCCAGCTTCTGTAGCCAATTATACATTTTAGATGCATTTTTACTGACATAACGTTTGGATGACAGTATGAAAATAATTTATAAATATATCTTATTTCTCACCTTTTACCACCACAGAGTTTAGAAACAACAATCAAATATAATACTTACCACGCCCCTTTGGCTAGATTTAGTGAGTAGAAGTATTAAAAATCCTTCCACAGAACCTTTCTGAAAATATCAGCTGAAGTATAATAGAGGATAGAAGAAAGCCAGCTGTGACAGGTTGTACTCAATTTAAGCTATATAGTTCTGCCATATGTAAAACAGTCAATATCACTAATTCAAAGTGTTGTTACAGTAACAGATAAAGAAATGCACAGTGTATTAGTTATCAATGCTTTATTATTGAAACAAAATTGAAATTCTCTTATCTGGCACATAAACAATTATTTCTACAAAAAGGAAAGCCTACAAATCTGATAATTTATACAAATAACAGTTTTTCAAAAAATAAAATTTTAATTTAGTAAACTTGTCTTGTGCTCTTTTTTTTTTCAGCACTGTCTGCAATAATCCACCATAAATCCCTGAGCAGAGAGACATATTTTAAACATGTTTTCAATTTATCCCAAAAGAAGAATGTTATCAAGCCCAGACCTATACTAAAAAACATATTCAGGGACATTCTTGTCAAATTTCTGCTAGTCCTTTTCTATTTTTTTTTTTTTTTTTAAAGAAACAAACAAGAACAGTTATCATGTTCATGTTCAACAGTTACAAGCATGACACTGCATCACAGGAGTGCTCCCCTTTTCCCCCTTTTGTGCAATGAATAAAAATTATTAAAGAAGAATGAGTACAAGTTGAAGGAGACAAATAACATAGTGAATGGTTAAGACCAAGAAGCCATCGAAGTCTGATGGCTGTTGAGCAAATAAAGCTGCAGGATACCACAGTTTTATAGTGAGTTCAGCTATAGTTACTATCTAATTTATTTCTATAATTTTTCCAGAAAGTCAGTAAAGCAGGAGAATAAGTTCAAGCTACCACTGTATTCTAACACTGGTTTCAATGATAAAGTCGAAATTCAACTTTTGACCCTTCAATTTTGCTTTTCCAGCCATAACATTATTTGAGAAAAACTTGACACACTCCACAAAACCAAACAACCTTGTCCCTCTGGCCCTTCTGCTAGGCCAGTTGTAAACTTAGCAACTTACGGTGTTTCAGGGAGCAAGAGGAAAGAAAAGGAAACACACACTACTACAATTTTTTACCATACTGACTTTGAAACAGCTACTCCCCAATATGTTTCAGTACAGATTTAAAATCAAAGTGTAAGGGGAGAATGAACGAGAAGGTAGAGTATAACTCAAGTGTCCATTTTCCCATTAGGTACACATGCTAACCACAAAAATTGCAAGGAAAACCAAATAAGAGAAATAGCAACACTTACAGATGGTTGTGTTAATGGCAGGTAACGTTGCTGCAGGAAAGTAATAAATAAATAAATACAGCAAAGTATTCTTCTCTACAGTTTTGTTGGAATGGTGCTCAACAGTTCAAAAGCAAAAAAACCACAACCCTTTCTCAGTAATGAAGAATTTTTAACAGAAGATCCTGAAGAAGCTTCACTTCAAGGTGCTCTACCACTTTAACATTACATCTACCATTATGAAAAGAACACTGAAGTAGACACCAACAGGTCATTAAACGAAACAGCAAATTTTGTTACACTCAATAATACTTATTCCAAAGAAAGAAAGCAGTTAACAAATGGCCTGGAAAAAAATGACTGAAGCTTCAATACACTGCAATTTAAAATAAATTATTTTTACATCTAAAAACTGAACACTAAAACAGTAAGCAGGCCAAATCATTCTGAAACAGAAATAAATTGAACCTCATCGAAAGCATATTTAGATATTTGACAGCTCTGCTGCTAGCACACATCAGAATACAAACAGAATGGTAATATTTTGTTATAATCTGAAAAAGTAACATTTTTTAAAACTTCACCACTGTGAAAAGTAACTGGCAACCATCTTTACAGATTTCTCTTGATCTGTTTTAAGCATGACCTAATCCAGTCCCTTCAGTTATTTGCTAGCCTCACCAATGTATAACATTCCCTTTTCTCCGTTGCTCATGAAGTCTCATTTGTAGCATAACCAAGCACTAATATTTTCATATCTCACTTGGCTGAGTTATTGCAAAAATATTGTATGCAGAGTCCAGTTTAACATTGGTCTTATCTGACAGCATTGTAAAGAGAGTCAAACACATTGTTCTCTAATACCTTTTTTTTTTTCTTACGATGACAGTCTAACCACACTCAATTGATATCAGGGCAAACATCAGTCTTGCTTGTATCGCTAAATAACACCTCTGGAGGTTTTGGGGTTTTCTTTGCCACTCTGCATACAGATATGATATAGAATATGGGCAGTTCCTTGCTCATTCTGTCTAGCCCACAGCCATTTGACTGCGTATCTCGGGAAAACTGTGTTAAAATTTAACAAGCTGAAATAACATGTATATTCTCAATAAAAATTTTTAATGCTGTCATCTAGTCACAAGTGACAGGTTTGAAAAAAAATGGCCATATAAGTGATGAAATTGGTAAGCAAGTGGTCCTAAAGTAAAATATAGCAGCATTAATACAAACTGCAAACACATTGGATTTAGTATACATTTTAATGAGTTACAGTATCAGCAAAATACTTTAACCTACTATTACCACTTTTACTCCCATATGGCTTAGTGTATACTGTACAATTTTCCCTTAGTATTTCTGTGACAGTACACATTTCAAGTACCCACCCAAAAGTGAGCAATATGGGATTTGCAATGATTTATCAAATATGCCAAAACACCTTCTCTCAAGTGCTATGGTTCTAAATATTTTTGTGGGGGTAACAAGGCCTTCATGAATATCTCAAAGTCTCCCTTCTTCTATTTATCTAGGAAAAAAACTTCTGCCAAAAAAGCAGAATAGCTTCTCCTAGCAGCAATTAAGACCTCTGATCATTGCAGTCGAGTCCAATGCGTTCTCTGAGTGGACAACTGTGTAGAAGTTCTACTTCGTGGTTTTAATCAATTTAAGAAAAAAAGTTCAGAGTTTTCATCATCATGTTTTGGATGTCTTCAAACCTTGTTTCTCCATGATATTCCACAATTTGCGAAGATTGGACTGAGTGATTACATCATCAGGTTTAAGTTGAAGAGCAAGGAGGTAGTTTTCTTCAGCCTGTTTCAGTTTACCATTCAGATGGAGAATGGCTCCAAGATTCATTAGGGCAGCTGGATACTGGTACAAAAAAGAATGAAAGACAAATATTAGGAATATTTTCAATTTTTCTTTTCAGACAATCTTCTCCCACTTACACAAATTATTCCCTCATATCTGCTGACTTTTCATGGAAGCAATTTAGCATTTTAAGCAAATAGAGATAACAAGAAAAAGTTTCTGAACAGCTGCTGTATACTTTGCGCTTTAAACAGGGCAAGCTCTGGTGTCTACATACATAGACTTCTCTCTTTAATGAGAAAACACAGAACTCACAAAGCTTTACATGTGGTAATGTTGGCATAGCACAGTTTCCAAGAGAAAATTAAAGTAATACAAGAGTGGATTAAAGACAGGAATTAAATTTTAATTGAACCCATTGCCAATAAAGAGTTTATAATCATTGGTAATAGTTAACACATTGGAACTCATCCCTTTCTTCTCTTTCTCTTAATTATAACTAATAGAAAATACATTCTGTTCTCAGATTCTAAGGATGTTCAGGGGTCCTATGATATCCATTTAGATTCACACTATGGCAATTATTTCTTAATGAATGATTGAACAAAATTAACAATGGCAGAAACACATGCTATTTTAAGAACAAAGATGAGAAAATTTCGTAAGAAATCCAGTAAAAAGCTTCCTACATCACTAACAATTTTCCTGCCTTTAGCTAAGACAAAATGTTTCTTGTTTTTATTTTTTCATTTTTAGATTATTCCATTATGAAATAATAGGTTCTTCATGATAATTACACATGCCCGGTTACTGGATTTAACAAATATTATGAGGGCAGAAAAGCAGATTTCTGAAGCCGAAGAGAACAGTCTAACCCACCTTTACACAAGTACCTACGGTACTTACATTAGCGAGAGCACAGTAAAGGCATTTGCCAAACCAGTACCTTATATTTCAAAGAAAAAGAGGAAAAAGTACTACACAAAGCTCACCAGTTGTCCCCCTCAGATCCCTGTCCTTTCCAGTGAGCTTCAGGAACACTCACTTTCAAAAGTCACATGATTTTGCCTCAGAGGACAAGTGTTTCAAGACACCACTCACCAGTGTTCTGATCAAAATGTAATACTCAAAATGTGAGGCCACATGGAAACTCAGTTTTACAGAATCACAGAATGGTAGGGGTTGGAAGGGACCTCTGTGGGTCATCTAGTCCAACCCTCCTGCCGAAGCAGGGTCTCCTACAGTAGGCTGCACAGGACCTTGTCCAGGCGGGTCTTGAGTATCTCCAGAGAAGGAGACTCCACAACCTCCCTGGGCAACCTGTTACAGTGCTCCAGTGTTTCAGACCCCTGTATGGGGGTATTTGTATGCTTTAGAAGCCCTTCAGTGACAGCAACTTCAGGAAAACATGGTAGGTAGTAGTGCATAAAATATGCACTAGAGTTGGTCTCCCAGACTGAAGTGGTAATAGGAAGTCATTAGGATGGGGAAGACTTACTTATGCTCCAAACTTTTCCACTAGCAAGTTAAACTCATTACTCTTATCCTTCTGAATTAAGCTTCAGAAAAACTCCCCAGAATTCTTGTGTCCAAAACCTAAATTTGTTTGGTGGAAATGTTGTTCAGAAAATTCTCTAGTTTTATATCCTATAAAAATTCTGTATTTTTTCAACTTTCTTCCTGCTTCTTTTCACTTATTAACACACGCATCACAAAAACTCATAAAGAACTGCGACACACTAAATGTTCCAAACAACTTGCTTCCAGAGTTTCAGAATTAAGAAAAACAAAATGAGTTCAGCCCTCCCTATTGTTAACATCGTAATGCTAATGCAGTGGCATCTGAAGATGTTAATTTTAGGTTTAATTTTTCTCATTTTACCCTAACAGATTATTTCTACCACCCCTAAGTCAGTCACTTTGTTCTACTAAAAATCAAACCAACAAAAAAAACAGCTGGATTTTATAAAGTTTTGCCAGTCAAATACTATCAAAAATTTCCTCTTCAGTCCTATTCTGTACTGAAAAAGATGACTAAGCCCCTGAAATGTAATCTCTGCTATGGACAACTCATATCAGCAGCCACATTATCAGAGCTCCACCTTTGCAGTGACAGTTGTGCATACTATTTTATAATGGAGTAGCGTACTCTTTAATTAAAGATGTTCTGGGTGTTAACTGAAGTGATATAAGTGAAGAATGATTGAAAATAGCTCCACTGTGTATGGATGGCTGTCTAAACATCCATGTTTTATTTATTCATTTATTTTTAGACTTTAGATTGTTTGAGCGAATTTTCTCAAATCATCAGTAGGATGGTTCATTCCCACTAATTGAGCTCTTTTTTTGTCTAATGAGAGTTTCTGCATTTTATTTCAAGAGCGCAGTTATTGACACAGAACTGTCTTCTCACTTGAAATATAACTATGTGCATATGTTTGCACCTAGACAAAGCTTACAATGAATAAAGATTGAAAAAACCCTAAAAAAACCCTAGAAAAACTCGTATTAAAGAAGACACATTTTAAAATGTTATGAAGGCTAATTCCGCAGCACCCACAAACTTGTTGTATGGGAAGTAACACAGTTGTCTCATATAGTTTCCAGAATTCCTCTGCATTTCCTTCACACCCCACAAAAGTATGCTATGTGTAGGGTTCTAATCAAGTACTCTAAAGAACGTCATATATATAAGATGATACATCTAGCTAAGAAAAGTCTTCTTCCATCATGTTTTTAAATTGATATATTGTTTCACTAGAGCAAGCAAAAAAACATCTAGAAGAACAACAAACTGCATGCCTTTTAACTGAACTTGAAACTTTCCAACTTCTACATATCATTCCTGATTTCCTGGAGGCCCAACAATTTTTAGGCCAGTAATGCTCTAAACAAATGTATCCATGGAAAATGTGAACTGATAACTTGTTTCAGGTAGTGCTTATCTTTCTTTCTAATTCCTTCACATTTCAAATTAGCAAGTACACAAGATTTCAGAAAGACTGCTCCCTAACTTTCTAGGGTATCAGCCATCCCAATATCTATGGTTAAATGTAACAGTCACAAGAATTTTGGTTGACTGTAAGATTATACATCAGTGCCACAGCGCTCCCACAGCTATATATGGTGGTCTGAGGACAAGAGAGCAAGAGACATTTGCTATAGTTTTTCTTCACATACATTGTGTTTTATTGAAGACAGCTGATAAAACTTTTCAGTACGTTAACAAAGGCAGTTGGCAGCTACCAGTGCAGTAACATGGGGCTTGTAGCACTGTATAACAAATGACACCACCTACTACTTCAGAGACTTGAAAGGAGAAACAGGCCTGCCTTCATTTCCTTTTGGAGACAGATGCTTTACATCAAGAAAAGCTGACTGGCATTTCTATCGGGGTTATAAGTACTGCCTTTTATGGTCTATCGGGAATTATTCCCTTTATTAGCATTTTTATTGTGGTGTGCTTGTTTCCTTAGTGGGTTTTTTGAGGATGGGGGGTGCTCATGGTGAGGAGGGGAGAGGAATAACAGAGCAGTTATAGCAGAAGGCTTGCATTTAGTTGACTGAGGTGTTTTTGGTTTAATATTGATGACAATTCTTTCAAACTTTCTCTATGCTACCAAAATAAAAGGAGAACCTTGAGGCATGTAAAAATTTTAATGTAAATTAACATCCTCTCTAAAATTAGAGAACTATGGAATCTCCAAATAATTCAAAATAATTCTGAGCAGTATTTCGGGATTACACCAATGTAACCAAGTACAGTGTTGGACTCACAAACAGAATGAAATTTAATGACACAGAAGATGAACTGATTCCTTGTTCATCATCTCTGGTTCCAAATATAGCAAAGGCCATATCAGAAGCACAGTGCCAAGCAGAAGACAACAGGTTTATTCCTATGTATGCTTAAGAAGCTATGGAGAGAGAAACAAATACACAAACACTTAACCTAGCTCAAAAACACCTCTTGCGTGGCAGACAAATAAGAACAAACAACAGCCCGAACACAAGCAATGAAATCTGAAATTGCTTTTCTCAAAGCTCTGCTTACAGAGGACCTTCTCTGCTCAACCCCACAGAGGCCAGGGCAGCAGATTCTGAGATGGAAGTGCATTTTGTTGCTGCCGGGGTACTTACAAGGAAAATCATGCCAATTTTTACTCCAGTAGGATCACAAGGGCAAGCTACTTCTCACTTAGCCATTTTAAAAGGTCACTGAACAGATGTTGCCAATATTCATCTTGCTCTTAATGAATTACTACAGTGCATGATCTTGTAGATGTTTCAAAACAACCCTACGACTGTTTAATGAATGCTGTAATCAGCATGGCCAACCCACCAGAAACACAGAGGCTAAGTGTTTTGTTTTAAAGCAGTGCAATTAAATACACTTGTTCTTTTAAGGGTTCCTTTTAAGGGTTGAGTAAAGGCCACACTTAGAGCAAGGACACAAAATGTCATTCACACGTGTATACTTCATCCCACCAATTCTAGTTAAATATGGGTGAAGAATTCAGATATTTCTCTTTGATGACTAAAGATACATAGGAGTTACAATGACAGAATAGTGAAGCAGTTGTAGAACGGCTCACTAAACTAAAGAGTAAAGCATGGTGGACTGCTTTATCTTATCAGTGACCATGGGATAATGTGCTGCCATGCCTTTTTTTATCCTCCTACAGTGACGGCAAGAATTTTCACTTGAATTTTTATTACTGGTGTTGCTGCTGTAGCAGAGCACAGTATTTTCTGAAGCAATCAAAATGTCAACAGCTTCTTTCTATCACTAAAGATAACTGTGGACAACAGAATCATTTCAGGGGTGGCACTTGCTTTCGACAGACCTCACAACTTTTGAGTAAAACTATGACCTAGGAGTTCCCCCAAGATGTAAGCATACCACTTTAAAGCATGAGGGTGAGCGGAGAAGGTAGAAGAGGTGGGGAAGGACATCCAGTGAGATGGTTGCTGCCAAGTGGATCTTACTCTCCAACGCAATACATTGACAACACTGTAAACTCAGCAGCAACGCAAGGAAGTAGACCTTTTTACAGGAGCGACCTAGTGTTGCCAGATAAGCTAAGTGCCAGTTATTCCTTCCAGAGACTCATGTTTCTACCTGGTTCTCTATGCTATCAGGATTCTTAAGAACCACAGTTTGCATATGCTGTGTCTGGTATTTTGTTCCAAACAGCACATGAATCACAACTAAGTCACTGATCTTCAGTAAGCTGGCTAAGACGATAAGAGTAAATTGTCTAGGAACAGATAACTTGGTGCAAAAAGCATTCTGGAACAAGATGACAGGATGTATGGCAAAATTGTATGGATCAGAGAGAATAAAAAAAGCACAAAATTCAGAGTTGAGAGGGATTTTCTGTGTCATCAGCCCAGAGCAGCAAAGCATTCCATTCTGCTGGAAAACAAAAAATTCAGCATCTTTGCAAATTCTTAAAATGCAAAAATGCTCTGCAAGTTTTCCTCTGAATCAGTTAAGTACATTATTTAAATTGCAAGTCTGCTCATGAACAATTCCAGTAAGTATGCTTTTGTGTAGACAACAGCTTTCAGCTTAAATAGCAAAGAGAAGTAATGGAGAGAAAAACATTCTCCCTGCAAGTACTAATTTGAATAAACATTGCAAAGAGCACAGTTTCCACGGTTGTATTAGTCAGAAATGGACCTAAACGTCTCTGCTGCAAAGGGAGTCTGCATCCCGATCTAATTACCTTAAGACTGACTAACATACATATCTATATATATAACTAACAAGTCTAGGCTTTAGAGGGGAGTGGATCCTTGGATTCAGTCATCATCTTTAATGCTCACAGAGAACAACCATAGTTATTATTTACCAATATGTAATCAAACAGCAAGGGACTTCATTTAGTGCTCTATTAATATTTTGTTCACTAAACTAACAAATCAATCTCCAGGGAAGATGAACACCCTCCAGAAAAAAAAAAAAAAGGCACTAAAAAAAACAGTAAAAAAATAAAGTAGACGATAGGAAAAAATTTGTTTCTGTTGAATACTATGTATGTAATAGTCTCAGGTTAGGCTAATATATGAAGTTAATAAGGCAGAACAGCACAAGTTAATACCCGGACACCTTAACAACTGATGATACTACAGAAACGTTAGGTCATGTACTTCTTTAAAAAAAAAAAAATAGCTTTTATTATTTTATACTTGGACACTCTCACCTGGACATTCAAAGCAGATAACACTTTAACCTGCCTGGTGAAAGGAGTATATATATGGATATTTTTTGTATACATCTAAATCTTCTGTGCTTTCAAACACTGGAGACTATATTGTCTAAAATTACAAACTACAGGATATGTACATTTAAAAACAGAAATTAAAACATGAAGGAAGGTTTTTTTTACCCTTTTTTTATATTTACGGGTGGAATATGTGGGAGTTTTCATCCACAAGCATACCGTGAAATTATTCAGTTTGCTTGTAGATTTAGACATCGGCATCTTTAAGAAAACCCACAGCTGTGAGTCACGGAAGAGTTCTAGATTTGGCATGGGAAGGAAGCATCAAGCAGCCTATGTTGTTTCTCAAATAATCACATCAATAGGGGACATTTTAGCATTAATGTTCTCCAGCTAGTGGAGATTTTTTTCCTCAACATCTTTTTCATCTTAACCTTCAGAGACTGCTCAGAGTTTTAAAAACATAGTTATCCAAAGCCAAACAAGCATATATAGACACATGTTACAACTTGCTGCTGAAAAACTGTGTACCATTGGCCTTTATACAAATTCAGAGTATACTGTTTTATATATCACCAAGTTAACAAAAGCACGTATTACAACTGGTAAAGGCTGCAGATCATTACAACAGCTGAAAGTGTCCCACAAAAATGTACTTACATTCGTAATTTCTGTGTATCTAGAATTTTTTCCCCAATAGCAGTGCATCAGTTGCTTTGATTTATGCTTAAAAAAACTCCTAGTAATCAGTCTCAGTTTATATAGCAACTGTGATGAACATTTTTAGATAACATACTTGTATTACCATAATAAAAGCTAAACAGTAACATACGTTATGAGTATTCAATATTATGATTATATTAAAAAAATACTCTTTTTCCAGGCCTCAAAGTGTTTCTAATTAAACTTCTTAGCTTTCCAGCTCAAATGTTGTCATCAGTAAAGGACATGATAATCTTATCCAATTTGCCTAGCACTTTAGGACTTCATTAAAAAAAAATATCTTTGAATGCCTTAATTTTTGTTTATAGAAATCCAACTGTGCTCTGATGTCTGCAATTTGATAACTTTAATACATAGCTCCGATTATGGTATAAACATTAACAACTTCTTTACCTTATCTAACACAAGTAGGCTGCATGCTAATTAGGAAGTCAGTACTCCCAGCAAGTGAGAAATTTGCTGAATAAAAATGTCATCTGTACTACCTTACTGATAAATAGAAATTGCCCAAAATCTTTCAGTAACAGAATTTTTCCTATTAAGAAAAAGTAAGAGTTTTTTAAATTTAAATTCAACCTGGGAGCAAGTGTATTTTTGCATGCACTTTCTTTCTAAACCTTGAAAACCAGGAAAATAAATGGCTTTGTGTTATTGCGTAAAAATAAAACCACTTTTAATTTAAAAAAATGTGAGTGTTAAAAGATAAATGAATATACTCTACTTCACCCAGCAGCACACATGCAGAGCTGATAAGAATAGCTGCCCATGTTACCACAATCAAAACTGGCTAATCTTCAGAGAAAACTCTAATTTACATATCATCTGAGATTTGGGTCACAATCGTACTCACAATATATACTACTAGCACTAAAAAAAAGTTCATTCTTTCAATTAAATAAAACGTCATTGGAAAATAAAAATGCCTGCTGAGAATGAATGCATCATCTGTCTATTTTTGCCCAGATACTGATCAAATACACCAGTACCCAGTGAAAGTTGTACAGTTTTTCAAGATGTTGGTCACGGGCATATGAAATACTGCATAAGAGCTTCCAGGTTTTGAGCAGAATAGCCAACCACTGAAATCTGAGAAAGAAGAAGTGTTCATTTCTGGCCATGAAAATGTAGTGGTTCTAATCAAGGGAATCTCAAAATCACAAGATTTCCAGTATTTTGACTCAAGATGTTCAGATGAATTTTAAGTGTCAAACAGAGCTTTGCACCATTGGCTGACGAGTGCAGTCAGCCGATTTAAATACTTGAGAATGAGATTAATATTGATATTGCTGCATGATTTCCAAAACTATTTAGGTATTTGCAGTTGTAAGGTATAGCTTTCAGGCACATTGTGTAAACCATCATGCAACTTGACATACTCGCTCTGAGCACAAAGAATTAGAATCTTGTTAGTATGTTCAAGGTTTATATCATGCACAATTGCTATTAAGACAGCCCACAGGAAAAGTATGATATTAGAGCATTATAGAAACAGGAAAAAAGAAAACACTAGGAGATTATGAGGCACTGTAGGATGTTTTAGGATGAATTTTAGCCTTCACTCCACCCTTCCATTGACACACTTTCTTTTGGCTAAATTTCCTTAGACAACAGAATCAATCATTATTCCTCTACTGGTAATAATTTCATTAAGCAGGAAAGTATAATTCCTGTCTATCACATCAAGTGATATCATTTCCATAATAACACGGTTTATCAGTAGTGTCTGAAAGTATTCTCAAATTGGTCTAAAGTGCAACTTCAGCACATGGAAATGTTACCAAGGCAATTTTGCAAATAAAATCCAATTCCATAACTTTGTAAATAAATAACAAAACTTTTGAGTTGATGTATTGTTGAAGGAACAACATTTTCATTACAGAGTAGACACAACTGAAAATACTTGAAAAAATCTTGTTCATAAATATTTTCTTTTCTGAATTTCTGCATGGAAAATCTTAAAGTATTTGCATATCAATCTTTTCTTTTCTTCCCCTTTGTCCTTTTTCATCTGGCTCCTATCACTTCCATGCTTGTTGAATTGTGCAAAAAGGTTATGCCCACACTCTGTCTTGACTTTGGTTTTACCCACAGGATTATGAGAGCAGCTGAGGAAAGAGACACATACTATTGGTCCTTTGCAAAATGCTGAATTACAGTGCTCAGTGTAATTCATAAGAATTCACGCCTTACTTTTTGGCAGCCAGTAACCTACAGGTGTTCCCTATAGTATTAAGCAATTAAATCTACAGTACATATTAAAATTTTTAACTTGCAGAGCAAGTGCAAGGATTTAATTTTGATTCTTGTAGCTTAAAGATTTTAAGGTTGTAGTTTCTAAAATATGGTCTTTTGATTGCTAATAGTAAGACCACTGGGCACTAATTGTTCACTAGGCTTTTCTAGGGTTATGGCTTGTAAAAAATAAAATTACCATCTGCTAGGGCAGCCTTATTTACCACATCTGATTAGTGACACGTAAGTTTACAGTGCTTTGTAAGTAATTAATACCAATAACAGCAAGATATGTTCAGTGGTAGATCTACACATTCTACTCTGAAAGATTGCACTTGATACGACATATGCCGATAATTGCTGTTTATCAAACAAATTTTCTGTATTCTTCAAACTATGTTTTTAAGAAATTAATACACAAAGCAACACTGTGAATAATATTTTCCTTTTTAAAAAGGTTTAATTAATTACTTCTGAAGGCACAAGAGGACATCTAATATTTGCAAGACTATCACCAAGAAATCAAAGTTCAATTCCTGCCCCTAAAATTTAGTGTAAAAAATTACTCAGTGAAACCACTGCTCCAGAAAAAGTCCTCCATGACTGGAGCAAACTAGACTAAATGTGACTGACCAGGGCCACTAGAATCGCTATGCAGCTCTGTAGTCAATGGCTCAGGTTGCCTTCTCATGATATACTTTCACTACGCGTACCACCCATTCTGTATGAACACCACAGGACCCTACAGAAATTAACTTTGGGTCCTACATACCAGTACTCTTTTCATTTATGCTCATTTTTCCCCCCAAATGAACAGGATGGCCTCCTGTGCAATTTCCATAATCTCTGTTCAGAAAGCATTTACCCTCTACGATAGGTAAAACATCCAACTTGTGAACTTACAGCAAAAAACTCCATCAATGAAGATACCAGAACAGAATTTTTCAAACAGAATTGATAAAGGATCATGTATTGATCTTTCAAAGATTATAAAAAGTAAGCCTGATAATTTTAAGTGTCTTTAAATAGTCAGAATGTGAAGAAATATAGTAGAACCACTAGAGTTACAATAAAACTCCACCAAATAACTCCACCATAAATATATGAGTCATTTATCCCACAGAATCTAAGAGAGATACAGCAAACCCTCGAATGGAATTTAATTTACAGTTTTATTGTGGATTTTCATTTTTACTGCTGTTGTTATATTGGAAAACATATCTGTTTTCTTTCACGCTGTAATTGTTTTCAGTAAGTTTGAGGCAGCCAGATGCTGAGACAACTGGCACTGTTACAAACCATAATGTCAGATTAAAGTTACTTACTCTTACAGGAAGACAATCTTTACTGGAGCACCTAAAGAATTAGCAAAACCACCTCAGCTTAGTAATAGAGCTGTTCATTATATGGAATACATGTTTCAAAAGTGTAGGTACACTTGACTAACTGTGGTAAATAGAATCATGTAGATGCAACTTGCAGAGCTGAGCAATATATAGTGATTCAGAATGCCTCAACAAAAAGGGACAGTTCTTTGAGGGAAATGAAAAGCTATCCACTCCCTCCCCACCACATCTTCCCGTTAGCAGACATCTGATCTCTACACTGTAACTTTCCCAGGGAAAAATACATTCAAAATGGTACTGAAGTTACTCTTAAAGACAAATTCCAAGAAAATTACTTCATCCAGACACCTGCCACCCATCCCTTTCCTAGCAGTCTGCAAACACACAGATCTTCTCAGGCAGTTCTGAGACCAAAAGCAGCCTTACTGTAGGGCATTTTTCCTCTGTACAATCACCCAGATACATCTGGAGGTGTGGGAGGGTGTGGAAGAATACCAGTTGCATCAAAACCACCTTGTGAAACAGAAACACAAGTTCTCCAGAACCTGTGGGGAAAAAAAAGCTAATAGGATATGCCAACCCACAACTAAAAATCATTCCTAGAATGAGAAATACATCAGAACTATAGATTAGAAAGAAAATTAGGAAGTTATTTATTGCAGAACATCCTACTGAGAATGCACTGTTGCTGGGTTTATTTAACGAGCATTAAAACCATTTCCTTATCAGTTCTAATTGCATAAGAAATTCATTGCATTGTTTTCAGAATCAGCACTAGAATACTCTATTAGGAAAAATCTTGCTGTATTCTCTTTCATTTGAGTTTAAACAGATGGTTTAATTTCTGAAATGCTAATCTACTGCTGTGAGTTCTATATTTCACGGAACTTTATTTTTGATTGACACCGAGGGCTACATTTACGAGGGAAAGTCAATCTTGCTCTCTCCAGGAACTGATGCAGGCAGCATAGTACCCCCTGCCATATTACTATCAGACTGTGAGACACAATCAAGTGCATAGGTCTGTCCATGATACATCATCTTAATTTCCACAACTTCAGTAAAGAGACTGCATCTTTACAAATTACTGCCCCCCATCATCTCAAAACATGATTCCTTTTATTTAACTCAGCAGTACAAATCCAGGCTGTGACTTCCTATTAATTAGTTTTGCAAACATATTTTTCAAATTATTCAGTAAATGAACATCATAGTTGAGTACAAGCACAACTGTGCACAGTTATTTTCATACTGAAAAGTAATCATAGAACAAAAGTTATCTGTCTACTAAGATGTGGATGAAAACTACCAAAATGCTAGGTGAAACAAACTGGCAGTCCAAGAGACAGGCCTAGCTGACCTCACACCCTTTTTCCTTCAAACAGTTATGACGGTGGACTGAATATATCTATCTAGCAGATAAAGACTACAGATATGCATAATGAAAATACATATAAAAAACAGAAAGAGAAATGTGAGGACAGTAAGAGTCCCATTCAAGTTAACTGAGATATAATCCTACAAAATTTCTGAATCAACATCTTGACAATAAAATAGCTCAAGCATTATTTGGTATGAGAACTTCTTCTCTTCAGAGAATTTATGACCTATCAATTGAGAATTACAATCATTCGATGGGGTCGGAACAGCAGTGTTCGATATCTAGATGCCTGGAGAGAAAACAGAACCTATAGCTTAATACTTGGGTGATTAAATTCTTAGGAAACATCACTGAACTAACAACAAACATGCAAGATTTTTGACAAAACACGGTCTTTCACTTTTTGGAGATTTAGTCTCACAAACATTTAGAACACTGTGGGCAATAAAGCTTACAATGGAAAATAGATGCATAAAACAAAATACTCTGGGATATACTTTTTGTGAAGAAAAGACATAATTAGAAGCTCCAAGCAGCACAAGGGATTGCCACCAGACACACTGAAAACCTCGTATGACCGACTTCTTAAGTGAATAGCGCATGAAATATCAGAGAGTTTCTTTCTCTCAAATTACACATTAAGCACAAAATTATTGTTTCAACAGTTCTTGGTAAGAGTAATTGATGATTTACTGAAGACCTAAAGGTTAATTAAATTAGAAAAGAGGAGTTAGTATGTCGTTGCTTGTCTCCACCATTTGTTCCCCTGCTAAAGAAAAGCATGTCTATACATTTTATAGTTTATGAATATGAATGACCAGAAAATATATTACACGACTAATTAGACTGTAGAAGGATTAATATTTATGGAAAACTTGTAAACATTTTCATAGATAAAAATGAAATGAAAAGCACTCCAAATTACCATGACAACGAGTTTCTGGCTTACTTTGCTGAGTGCTTCCGGGTATTCAGCTCACTGTTTGGAAAACTTTACATTAAGAAGAGTTCATAGTTGCTTGTATAATTTCACCTCCAGAAACCAGCAATTATAGAGCCCAATTTACCTCTCACACAGGAGGAACAGAAGCAACTTTAAACAAGTCAATGGTGTTACTGCAATGCAACATCTGTGTAAGCAGAACAAAAGAGTACAAATGAACTCCCCATAATCTAACTCTCACAAAAATGAAGATGAGAACTGTAATGACATGATTTCCAGCTCTCTCCTATGCATCTTACACAAAGATGGATCACAATATCAAGAACCAGATTTAAGTATTCCACAATCACCCAAAAGCACATTCAATCTTTGCTTTCACAGAGCTGCTACAATGCATGAGAAAACACAAATAGAGCTTTCTGGAGTAAGGCTATGAATATTCTCATATATTTCCCAAAGGAAATTCAGTGTTTTCAACAGCTGAGTAAATCAGTTTTCAAATTGTACAACTCATCCTGATATTGTGCTTCAGTGTTACAGGTAAATATTCCCATTCCAATAGCCTGTGTTCATTCTTTGTCCCCTGAAGGAGATCACAGGGATGGGAAATGCTACATGTTTTTTTTTATTGTTGTTTTGTCTGTTTTTTTTCAAGGTGGGAGGTACTAATCTCAGAACAACAGCCGGTACACAAGCCTGTCTTGAAGCTGACAGTTGTGCACAACAAAAATCCCAAACGTGTATTTTAAATACTTAGGAGGACCATGATGAAGGGAGAGCCGTGGATGTTGTCTACCTTGACTTCAGCAAGGCTTTCGACACTGTCTCCCACAATATCCTCCTAGGGAAGCTGAGGAAGTGTGGGCTGGATGAGTGGTCGGTGAGGTGGATTGAGAACTGGCTGAATGGCAGAACTCAGAGGGTTGTCATCAGCGGCGCTGAGTCTA
>Ga0065711_1027439_pt1 | contig 49500 bp, 41 predicted proteins | sample Hoacrofraction12_FD_59098 | JGI IMG/M metagenome (GOLD analysis project Ga0065711, IMG submission 59098) | Hoatzin crop microbial communities from Cojedes, Venezuela - Epithelial fraction 12 v2 (version 2) | ecosystem: Host-associated > Birds > Digestive system > Esophagus > Crop | place... | reverse complement strand
GGGGAGGGGGACGGAGAGACGGGGCGTGCTGGGGGGGAAGAGGTGGGGAGATGGAAGGGGAGATGGAGGCGTGGGGTGGGCTCATGGTGGGCATGGAGGAAGGGTGGAGGGATGGGGTGGGCTTTGGGAAGGGGAGATGGAGGTGTGGGTGGGTTCCTGGTGGGCCTGGAGATGTGGAGGGATGGGGTGGGCTTTGGGAAGGGGAGATGGAGGCGTGGGGTGGGTTCCTGGTGGGCCTGGAGGTGTGGAGGGATGAAGTGGGCTTTGGGATGGGGAGATAGAGGTGTGGGGTGGGTTCCTGGTGAGCCTGGAAAGGTGGAGGGATGGGGTTGGCATCTTCTGGGCAAGAAGAGGCGGAGGGTTGGGGTGTGCTTGCACTAAGCAAGGGGAGGTGGGAGGGTGACCTGTGCTTGGGGCGGTCCAGGGGAGGTGGAAAGGGTCCTGCTCACACTGAGGAAGAAGATGTAGAGGGATAGGGTGTGCCTGGACAGGCAGAAGCAAGGGATGAGGTGTGCTTGTGGTGGGCAAGAAGACACGGAGGGATGGGTCTGCTCGTTTTTAACCAGGAGATGCTGCTGGCACAGCACTGTGTTGTTAAAGAAGGTGATGGCAACCCTGGCCTTGACCAAGCCATAGGGAAACCAGCGGGCGCGTACCATGGCTGCCCTCGTGTTGCTGGGTTGTCCCTGCGGCAGCACAGTGCCCGCACGGTGTGCTGCTGGCTGGCACACACCGGGGCACGCTTACCTGCGCTTGCTGCAATTTCAGATGTTGCTTTTTACAAGAAACAAGAGCTGGAATTTTAAAGTCTCCCTCTTGACTTTGTGATTGTTGTGCAGCGTTGGGAGAGCTGCCAGTGATATATGAGTCACTCATCTGCCTCCTGTCTCTCAGAGTTGATATTTGGTGTGGTGGCACATGGGATGGACGTTTGTTTTCAGGGGGAAATGAAAACAGCGTGACGTGAAGCACAGATGGGCCAGACATAACAAAGAACTGATCTGTGGCTAAAAGCCAGTAAGTGCCCACCTCTCCCGCCAAAACACAGCTTCAAGAAGGAACAGATGTCATGGTGTAATACAGACCCACAAGGAATTGTCTAGAAGCTCCTTCCTGTGGGACAGGAGCCTCTGAAGTCGAGTGTCTAGAAACGCTGATGACTTTGAAGTCTGTTGGGAGACATTCACCAGCTCAGCTCAGAAACTCTTTCCCCTGCGTGCTTCCTGGAAGTGGTGGCACACCTGAAGCAGGGCTGGGAAGACGTTGTAGACATGGTGCTTAGGGACACGGTTTAGTGGTGGACTTGGCAGACTTGGCAGTGCTAGGTTTACAGTTGGACTCGATGATCTTGAATATCTTTTCCAACCTGAATGATGCCGTGATTCTATGATTCTCGCCCTGCACAGGAGACCTCAGCCTCGTTGGTGCCTGGCAGAAGGCAGCGGGCATGGCGGTGCAGCAGGGCTGGCCTGTGGGAGAGGAGGCAGTGCCTGCTTGCAGACAGGACATTTCCCAGGGCGGGATGTCTGAAGGAAGGTTAGAGCTGGATGAGGCTTTTGCGTGGCCGTTCGCAAGATGGTGGCTGGGTGCTGGCTGCGGCGACATCCCGCAGTGTGCTCCGTCAGGTGGGGACCTGGTGTCGGAGCAGTTTAGGTTGGCCACAGAGGAGTTTCTGATGCTCGCACCTTCATCCCTCGTCCTTTGGTATAGAACCTGTATGGCATATAGGCTAATTTCTTTGACCTGATGTCTTTAGGGTCTTTTCCCAGCTGTGTGAACACCCCTGTTTGTAACACAGTCCGGTTCAGGGAGAGCTGCCCTTCGGCAGCATCATTCCTGTTACATAAGAAACTTTTTCTTCAAAACAAGTCTGCTGGGTTTTTGGTGGCAGGAAGGCGGGTAAACAGCTGAGGAGCCTGTCCGGCTGCGTGACGTGTCATCCCTCACGGCGGAGGTGCTGTGGTCTGCAGCATGTGGTGCCCGGGGATGCATCTCACGGCCATAGCCCAATGGCTACTGCATAAATCATGGCAGCCCCTCCAGGACGCCAGCACGGGGAGGGGAGGACACAGGGTGCTCCCTGAGACCCCGGCGTGCCCCCCGTGCTCTCAGCACTCAGCAGTCCCAAATGCAGGGAAAATGCTCACAAACTCAGGCCCCAGGGGAGAGGGACACAACACTGGTCCCTTGTGCTGCTGGGCGCATGCGTTATTTTGCTTATTTATTTTGCTCATTTATTTTGCTCATTTAGGCAGAGCCAGGGATGACTTGGGGCTTGTTCTTCTTTGTGAATTTGGAGACAGATCTAATACTTCGGCAAATTATTTAAATGACTGTGCCTCCAGTGAGGCAAGAACCAAAGGAACCTGTCCTGCTTAGCAACACTTCCTCTCCCAAAAGGGGGACGATCTTGAAGGGCAACTTCTCTCTGTATCTCTGCAGCACCACAAAGAGATGGGCTCTTCTTCTGGGCATATGTGGGAGAGGAGACGCTTTCTGATCTGGGCAGCTGGGTACAAACCAATAGGATAGTACACGTGCAGGCATTCGATTATTGTCTTTATTTTATTTTAAAATAGTGGTAGGGTAATAAGAACAGTGGGGGATTTTGGCGTACAAAATGGGTTAATAGACCCACCTGTGAGCCAGATTATCTGAAGGACTCTTCTTCACCACCGCTGCGGTCAGACCATGTACCTGAGTGCAGTGGTGTAAGGCAGGAAGCCCCACTGTTTAGAGGGAGCTGACTTGCACCAGCTCCAGAACTGGCCCGCCTTCCCACAGGGCTTTACTGGTGTGTGAGGGCCTTACTGGTGTGTGACAAATCACAGTCCATTATGGCAGGAGCAGCACATGGCGGGGCCGCTGCCAATTATAGGATTGCACAACAGTGGCAGAACAAAAAAAAGTCCATTGTGGTTTCAAGCCAGCAGTGAGCTGTGACGTTCTTTTGTTTCAGTTCCCTTAAATAATGCCGTGTGGGAAGCACAGGCCTCTGGGAAGCTGCTGTACCAGTGCACCCACAAAAGCTGTTTCTTGCCATGGCTGCACTGAGCCGGACCATGGGTCCATGGGTGGGCACAGCCACGGTGGGGAGCAGAGCAGAGCCCAAGGAGCACAACCCCCTTGGAGCAGCCTTCCAGTTTATTTCTGCTTAACACCATTTAAAGTTTGCAAAATTACACAGCTGAAAAGAGAGGAGAATCATCTTGAGATAACGTGCCCTGAGCTTTGTGAGTGTCTGGGCAATGCGGTCTAACCAGGAACATGTTATTGAAAGCCAACACGTGACAAATGCTCAGTATGAAGAACACCAGCAGGCAGGCTTGCTGAAAGGAAATTGAATGTTGCAGAAACGAAATCAAGAGTAGGAGAGAAAGGAAACAAGTTGTTTTTTATCTGAACTCAGTTATTTGTGCTGAATCAGCTTCAAGCTGCTTCTGTGCCTCCCTGTAAGATCGTAAATAAATCTCTTGGTTGTTGGAGTTTGTCTTCTGATCTTCCCAAGGCTGTCTGGTGTTGACAGCTCTTGTGTTGACTGAGAAGCTGTTTGTTTCCCTCTCTCCCTTTTCCCATTTCTGCAGACCGTGGAGTCGGCGGTTCCTGTTGATCCTTGCTGGTCCCAGCACCCGGGCGGGAAACTCGGCTCTATTGTCAGGAGCACAGACCAGTGCTCAGGGTGTGGCCGTGCCGAGCGAGGGCGATGGCGGCCTCGGCAGGCTTTTGCTTTTTTTTTTTTCTGTTTCTTAAATCTGACTCTCTTGTTTGCTCTTCTCTGGCACCTTTCCTCCAGGGATCTCTCTCACTGTTACGAGTAAAGGTTCATAAATCCTTAAGCCTTAAGCGTTAATCTCTTTTCAAGGAAATGGGTTTGTTCTGTGTTAGCGGAGTTTTGGTGGCAACTGCCGCAAAACTTCAGCCTCAGCAGCTGCTGCTGCACTGCCAACACCTCCGCTATGGTGAGGGAAGAGGCTAATGCAGATTTAAGTAGCTAAGTGAAATACTGCAGCTAATTCGACTTTGAATTGCCAGTGTGATCTAGCACCAGACAGGGAAGGAAACTAAGGAGACCTGCCTGCCTGCTGCTCAGATGTAACCTCCGCTTGCACAAGTCTTATCTGCTGTTTAAATATTACCTAGTGGCCCTACCACTAATTCTTAGACTCTCCCTAACACTGTTCTTTCTCACCTGCTTCCCTTCAAAGCTTAAACATACAATTTTCTTAGCAAAAGATGCACGGCTTGGTCATATACCTCAGTGCTCTGTCGCTGGCAGAGGGGATGACCTGTGTGCCAAGCAGGTGGGGTTAATTAATTACTTCCACAATGCTTCTGAAAGATGATTCTTATGTGTCTGATATGGTGCCCACCAAAGCCAGGGTGGGCAAAGCAGTTCTCCTACTGAGAACAGTAACATTTCATTGAGGATGGGGCTGGACAGCAGAGCCCCTCCATGACACAGCTGAAGTGGAATTGAGTTTATATCAACGTCGTGCTCTCTAATCACAGAATAACTGTGAGGAAACTTAGTTGACTGATTTTTCCTGGTCATAGGTTGTTTACACTAATTATAAATTAGCTGGGGCAGATTATCTGATAAGCTGAATTTTCTGTGAAAGCAGAAAGCAAAGACACTGCGGGTGGCTCATTGTAAGGTCGTTCCTGATTCAGCCCATTGGTAGTCACCAAAAAGCCTTCTAAAGAGCTAAAAAGGATGTAAGAGCGGGTGAAATTCACTACAGAGTTTGTTAAGTGGGTTTTAGCACTCATGAAGATGACAAGATCCTCATAAAGGCCAGTCTTTGCAACTGCTGTCCAGAAGAAGTAGGTATTAGTAAAGTAAATATTGGCCTTGATCACTGTTTATCAGGCTGGTAGAGTATTTGCTGAAGAGCTCTCCTCCATGTGCGTAGGTGTCGTTGCAAATGCCAAGCATACTGTTAGCACAGCTGCACCATCACTTTTTTTTGCAGAAGTCCTTCTGGGGATGGTGACTATGGGTATTTTCTACTATTTATAGTCTTTTTTATAGTCTTGCTATCTTTGATGAGAATTTGAATGTGGTCCATTTCTGGAATTCATCGTTGCTTGCTGGTCTGCCAGATCTTGTTCAGGCGCTGGCTACCTCCTATTTCCCTGTTCCTTACGCCTCCTCTGCACTTTGTCATAATATCTGTATATAGTCAATGCAGCAGATGTGGGATTGAAAAAAACCAAAAGGGAAATCCCATGTGTGAGACACTTGGCGCTTTGCTGGCATGCTGGTGCTTTGCAGCTGAGCCAGCAATCTGATAACCCGTGCAGGGCTCATTATCAGTGACTTGCTGTGAGTCACTGAAATCTGACAGGAGAATTAGGGAATCCAAAGGAGCTCTGCTGGACACCAGCATGGTGACCTGGGATTGCTGGTCTGGCACTGAGCTATCCCTCAGTGCTGCGGAGTCTCCTCTGTACCTTTCCAACGCTCTTCAGTTAGGACAGGAGCTATTTTGCGTGGTTAGAAGATTTTCAGACTATTCTGAATAATACTGTCTCTGTGTTGGGTTTTGGAAGTGCCTTGTTTGAACGATCTCCAACCAGATAAAGAATCACTTAGTGCCCCTAAATCCCACAAAGCAGATTTAACTTAGGGCAAGACTGAATTTAGTAAGCAGATCAAATGCAGGGCAAAAGGCAAACAGAATTAATAACAGAAACTGGAGACTGAACCAAGGTGGGACACAGAAACTTTGGTGAAAACTTCTCCTTTGAAATTTTTAGGGCTTAAATGTTTTATTCGCTGTAAAGATTAGACCTCTACATTTTGAAAGGCAGACAGTACGCTTAATGTTATAGGAAAGTGTAGGATCTCCTCTACAATTAGAATCATCAGTGATTTGTATGAAAAAGATTAGGTGTATTTGGTCGTGGATTTGGGGACCATGTCTTTGCTATAACAAGAAAATAACAAGCATATAATTGAGATTCCATTTCAAAATGTCTTTTTAGGAAGAAAAGGTACAGAAGTATGAGGCGACATTGTGGGCAGATCATCACAGCCCAGACCTCAGGAGCTGGCAGGAGTAGGGGAGCAGGCTGTGTCCTTATGCCATACACACACACACACACTGCCAAGATACACCCATTCTGGGGTGCTCTGGTGAGCACCGTCAGTCTCCAGCTACCAGAACATCCCTGGGGGAGGCTGGACCATGTCCATTTCTGGATCTGGACGCTGCATCGTGGCAGTGTAAAACCTACTGTATGAAGGGTCCCTGTGCAAGCTGTGCTGGCTGAGAAGTGGGGCGTACTGAAATCGTTTGTTGGTGAGAGCTGGCAGGGTGGCCACAGACTGTGAAGACAGAGGGACCGCTTGACTCATCACTAGGCTGACAACAGAGTTGGTATGAGAAGGCTGACAGCATGCTGTGATGTAATTTCAGTTTAAAGCTTTGACTCTGATTGCACTGAAATGAGTTCATTTCCTTTTCGGTTTTATTTTTCATACACAGAAACACACACGGAAGGAGGAGAGTGTGACTTTTGCTGCTTGTTCTAAATGGGAGATAAAACGAAAACGCTCCTGGAGATGGAAAGTCCCTACAGCTGCCCTGCAGATACACTGCAGGAGCTTTAGGCACGAAGGGCTGCAAGAATAAATGCGTCAGTAGCAGTGACCTTGCGTGGAAACAGAATGAGGCTTGTCCCTTCCTGCCAAAAGTGCTCCCTTTGGGCTCCCAGTGCTTTCTCGATAGGTATGAGCAGCCCACAGGGAACGGGAGGACATGCTGGAAGTGGTGGGACAGGGCGGTCAGGTGCGGACAGGAGTGCTGTCCTCCCTAAGCAGCTGTCTGTTACGATGCTGACCTAAGGGCTTGATCCATCCACTTCTTGTCTTCTGGGAAGCCCTTCTTTGGGGAGCATATCCATGTGGCACCACCAACCTGCAGCTAAAAGAATAGCGCATTCGAGATCCTGCTTCATTTCCAGGCGATAGGAGGGAAAGCAAAACCAGCACAGAGCTGGGGGTGTTTGATGTCCACTCTGCCACTGAACGTGGGGACAAGCTTCTCCCACGTAGTCACATACTGGGTGTTGACCCCGCCTCAGCACGCACACTTTTGGCCGTGGGTGTGCTGCTGTGTGGTGTCAGTTATTGGTGAGAGACGGGAAAGCTGCTGGGGCGACCTTTGGCATTAAGAGTGCAAACAAACAAGTTAGAAATAAGAAGTCTCCCTTCGAGGGTTAGGGCACCGTGTTCTTCCTCACCAGAGGTCTCTCTGCAGAAGCACCGACTGACTCCAAGGGGTATAAAGGAGAAGTGAATAGGGGAAACAGGAAAAAGGGTTTTGCGCTTGAAAACAACAGAGTATTTCTTGCACTTTACAACCTATTTCTATTCTCTGGGCCCTCTGTGCTTCGGCAAGGTGTTGGTGTCAGCTGCTCCCTGCCCCCCTCGTGGGTCTGGGTGCTGTGTGCGTGCCCCGTGCCCCTCAGCAGGGCTGTCACCACCCCCTCCAGCTCGTGTGCAGCAGAGGAGTGGAGGAGCGTGGATGCGCCGGGGGAGGAAGCAGAGGTGGGTCACCGTCAGGAAGTGTGTGGTCGGAGTAGGAGTTGACTTCGCGAGGCAGCACTTGGGTTGCATCATGCTTTCGGGCCATGATGCCATCCTCTCTCCCTATTTCATCATCCTGCAGTGGGCAATGAGGTGGAGCAGGTGAGGGGAGCACATGGGTGGCAAATCTCGAAGGAGCTCTCAATCTGCAAAGACACAGGAAGTCAGGGGGGGGTTTGTTGTTTCTTTTGTTGGTGGTAGTGGTTTTAACACAAGGCAATTTGATTGTCAGGTGGTGGCAGGAACCTGGCAGGGGATGGCTGGTGTGACCAGGCAGTGTCTGCGGTTCTGGCAGAGCATGGTGGCAGGGAGGCAGGGGTGAGGGGAGTGCTGTGCTGAGGAGGTGACAGAGGACCTCCAAAAGGGCTGGAGAAGGGGCGAGTGGTGGAGGAGCCTCCTTGAACAGGCACCAGCCACTGCCCACTGCCCTGCAGCTCTGGGGAATGCCAGGGACAGGGTTGCAAGATGGAATCAACAGGACTCTGACAAAAATAGTCAAGACCTTGTGTGGTGGTTTGCTGATAAGGTGTTATGGGTACTCTCCCTGTCTGGACCCCAGTGCTGCGGGCAGGGGTGCCAGAGGGACCTGCTCTGAAGGTGCCTCTTGAGCTCTCAGAGGAAGTGGCAGAGGGTGCCCTGAGGAGCAGGTGCCCCAGGAGGTACACCAGTGAGCAGCTGCAGGGTGGGATGTCCCATGCCAGAAGGGCTATAGGGTGAGCATGGCAGGGAAGAGGAGAAAGCTAGCAGCCCCTTCTGCGGGGCACCTGGTGCAGGCTGCCCACGAGCCCCCCCCCACACCTGCAGCAATGCCTTGGGGGCTGGCGGTCTGCACTCCACTGGTGAGGTTCACCTCTTGCTGGGAGGAGAGTGTCTGGCTGGTGGTCTCCCCTGCCTCGGGCATCCCTGCTGACCCTGTGGTTGTTGGAGTGTCCCTGGTGACAAGGTATGTGACCCTCTTGAGGTGACCATGGGATTGCCATGGCATGTGACTCCCTGAGGTGGCCATGGTGACTCCAGGTAATGGGACCTCTCCCTTTGGGATGTCCCTTACAATGCTGTGGCATATGACCCTCTCAGGTGATGCTGGTCACCCCATGGGATATGACCCACTGGCTTGATCTTGATGACCCTGTTGGAAGTGACCCCCCACGGTCTCCCTGGTGGCTATGGGTGCTGGAACATCCCTGGGCTGGGAAGGGGCAAGGAGCATGGGGCTTCTTCGCTTGCAGTCCCAAGCCTTCCTTTGCCAGCCTCTCGTGGTGTTGTCCAGCTTCTCTGGAGACCTGGTGGCGCCACCATCACCTCCTCCTTAGGTTGGTGATGAAGGTCCCACCTCCCATCACTCAGGCTGGGGAGTCACTCAGCGATGCAGAGTGTGGGACCAGTTGGCCTCAGGGCTGTTGGTGCAGTCATTGCACCCCTGAGCTTCAGGTTCCCACTGCCCAGGAGAGGCCACATCAAGCAGCAGTCACTGTATATCTAGCAATGGTGGCATCTGGGTCTCCAGCCCAGGAGTTCACAGGCTCACAGAATTCTGTGCTTGGGCAATAAATCTGGCAGTGAATTTGTCAAGTCTAAAAACCCAGAAAGCTTGGACCGGGAAAGCCCACAGAAGTTTGTATGCTTAGCCAAAGTAAATAATGTGAACTTTCAGTTTTGGCTGAGGGCTGAATCACTATGAAAACCATCTTTTTTCGTGGTATCTCAGCAACTGCCAAAAAGCAGAAGATGACAGCACCCACAAAAACAACACGTAAAATACCTTGTCAGGCTTTTAAAAACCTCAGCTAAAAAAATTCTTGGTACCATATGCAGGAAAACAGTGTCACGAGGGCAGTCACTGAATGACCCATTGGACCTGCAGTTCTGGCAAACCTCCCAGGGATGAGGGAGAATCTGCAGAATCTGTGTTTATGAATTTATCTCCCAAACAACAAATCATGTACAGTAAGCAATTCACTGAATCTAGTACTGGCAACTCTGATAATCACTGTATCTATCCATGATATTCTTAGCAATGCATATTTCTGATTTTATTTCTCTGTCCCCAGCTTTCCCTTCTTTTACTTTTTTTTTCCTAGTTGTGATGTTTCGGGGTTTGGAACAACTATTTGTTTCTTCCTTCTAAATGATGTCCTACCAACTAACCACATCCTTTAATTAAAGTAAAAACCCTAGATTTCAAGCAGTCTTGGTAAAAAGCAACTGTACTATACTATTCTTCTTTTTGATTTTGTTGTTGTTGTAGTCTATTTATCCTAGGCTACAAGGTATTTGAGATGCAGGTTATTGGTTCATGATATCATGTATTTGCATTACTATTAACTTTATTAATGTGTGATCAACTATTAATTTACGTAGACCATTTATAATAAAGTAGTTGGAAATGTGAGGTATACATGTAATTGGAGCAATCGCCAAAATAATACATTTCACTTGATGCTTACGAGAGGTTAAAGGAAGATCATATTCTTTCACAAATACATAGACAAAGTGACCTGTTAGCTGAAAACCTGTAAGTCTCCCTTCTAACACTGAAGCAACAGTATTAGTTCTCTTTCATTAGTATATTTGGGGGATTCATTACTAGAGAAAGATTGCAAATATCCTTAACTGTGATTTCCTGTACTCATTCTAATGTGAATATTTCATTTTTTCAGTTTCTTTTAATATCCTCCCAACAGAACAGGACCTTACAAATCCAAGAAGCTGTAAGCCTCGCTTCTGTGTGCATGGAAATAAAATGAAATTGAGATATCAAGAAGCTGGCAGCTGGGAAATGGAGCTTGTTCTGTGACCTCCCATGATAATAGAGGCCTTGGTGGTTACAGACTTCTCCCAGGAGCAGAGCATGGTGTGGTGTTTGTAGAGCAAAGACAAGGACAGGTTTCATAAGAGAGAAGAACTTGATGCGGTACATACAGATATTTTCTAGCTGCTATTTCTTTTTCTCTGTTTACTTCTCCTCTACACACCCAGGAGTTTGCTGCTAAGGCACGGTGCAGAACAGAGCTTTTTTGGAAGGAGTGCTCAAGGCAGCCTGCTGCTGAAGCAGTGCTGTGCGCTCAACCATGAGGAGAGAGATTTTCTCGTGCTTGTTCTCTTAATAGCTAAGGTCATTCCAGCTGGATGCATCTGGCTGCTCTTCCATCCCCACCAATAGTCAGTGTATGGCCACACCCAGTGGTAAATGCAATGGAGGGAAATTCTCAACGCGAGTCGAGGAGTGCTTGGCAAGAGTGTTACCGGAGTGGAGGAGCAAAGTCACTGTGTTCTCTAGGAAAGTGGGATCAGTGCATTTTCCTGTGGCTGTAAAGTATTTGAACTCATGCTGTGCACGTGAGGGAGAATCAGCATATAGTATATAGTATATAGTATATTAAGCATTGCCAGGCAGGGCCAGCTCAGGCACCTGCCTGTAGTGGTTGCTGTGGGACACCTGAGAAAGAAGATGCTTGGACTACTGAAAACAGGATGATCATGGAGTAATCTTTCACTTCTTTTATTCTACCTGTTTCTGGCAATCTAGAAGAATAAGGACTCCCTGATTCAGAAGATACATTTGAGGGCTGCATATACATATACATATACATATACATATACATATACATATACATATACATATACATATACATATACATATACATATACATATACATATGTATAATTAACTTTATTTAATCTTACAGGAACAACTTTTCTTCTGAACCCCTTTGCACTTTTGGCTTGGACACTATTTGTTGGCAGCATGGCTAAATTGCACAGCAGTTACCAACCTGTAGGCTGGTTATCATAGCTCTATATCATAGTTTAATTGTTTTTCTGCTATCTTTGCCAATATGACTCATTCTTTATTGGGTCATTTGCAAGACTCGTGAATTAGGTAACTGCAGTAAACTTCAGAAATCCAGGAATGACGAGACACATTCACAGAAATAAACCTAGGGCAAGCCTGTTGTGTCTCTAAGGATGTCTGATTAGTCTTTTTGTTTATGCCTACTGGCATAGAAAATCAGCTGATGGGAGAGTCTGTTTAAGAACAAAACTCAGAAAAACCTTTATGCAAAAGAGGAAGCAGTCATCAAAACTTGTATGTGTAATTATGGGCTATACATATATTTACTGAAACAGAGGAAATGGAACAACTTTAAAATACATGTTTAAAATGTGCTTCAGCCAATAGCCAGCACGATTAAAATCTATCTGTCTTCATGCCTCTTTGTGTTATCCTAAATTGATATTTCCACAGTTCATAATCTCTGGTAGGGAGAAGAGGGTAAGAAGCCTCTCCACAGTCCATTTTTCTCTGTTTTTCTCGTGTTTCTCTGATTGTTTATCAGAGAATTATCAGAAATTCTTGCTTCTAGTTATAGACTAGCCCAGGATATTGCAGATGTTGACAATGTTAGTGATGAAGAGAAGGGGCCCTTTTAAAAGGATAAGGTTTAGAAGTTTTAGAGCAGTGACAATTTTCACTGATTTCCAGATGAAGAAGCATAGACATGAACAGGACCATGGGGAAAGCTGCACTCACTAAGACCATTAAACTATGTTCTCAAAGAGAATAAAAGTGCAAAACCTGGAAAAATCAAGGGAAAAGACAAAAAACCTCCAAGGAATCAATGTATTTGCCTCTCTCCCTCCTGTAGAGACTAGAGAAGTAGCCACTGCTTGTTATGTGGGGTCAGATACTCTGCTCAAGATTAAATTGCAAGATAGTGTGCAGGAAGGTCACTCTTTATTTAATGTTGATCCTTTCTACTCTCCATCCTGTCGTGGAGTTTTAGCCTAACCACAGCCAGTGGAAATCCCCAATAGGTAATATTTTCTCTTTCCTTTATTCCTTTGATATTCATTGTACAAAAAGCTACATGGAAATTGTTGCTGTTTTCCAAGCCATTAGTGCAGAGGTCAAAGGCTGAAGGAGAGGCCACCCAGGGAAGGACCTAATCATCAGATAAATAATTGTAGCCATTCCCTAAGCTCTTTTCTATGGCCTCCAGCACTGGAGACTGAGCCAGGCTCATGGCACTGGTACAAGCATGTATGAGCAGGGAATGGATACACCATCTTCTTGTTTGTTGGCTCAGTTTTACAAACCCAGTTACCCAATTTAACACTACCATCAATTGAATTGCTATTTCTTCCCTTAGTACTGGCTCCTTGACTTAAAATATTGTTGCGTATCCTCGATGAGCTTCCCCAGCGGGTCACCTGCATGACCGCAGGAGCACGGTCAGAGATGTGCCCTTCTTGCAACATCTCCTCCTCCTCTGCTGTTAGCTTGGTTTGCAGAGCCCTCAAATCCCCATCCTGATTTCTGGGGCGACGGAGATTGGATCAAAGACGCACTAAAAGGTGGTACCCCTCTTCTGTGTCTGTGTGGGTGCGTGCCCGGGGCGCTAACCACTGCCGCTTACTCAGAGAAGTGGATCCCCGCTCTGCAGTGGCTTCTGCCACCCTTGAAAGTTTCTGGCCCACAAGAAAGTGAAATAGTCACAGGAACTCTCAGTGGCGCCTGACTCTCTGTGTTGCAGTTTCATGAGCTCCCAGTCAATAGACTTCACTAGAGGGACACTTTGATTTCTGCTGTTCTTTTTTTCCCCCTTCTTTCTTCTTTCTTCCTTTTCTCTTTTTTTTCTTTCCCTCTTTTTTTTTTTTTTCTTTTTTGGAAGAAGGCATATTATATACCACCTTGTTAAACCTCAGCATTTTACATTGTAGGACTGCTCAGATATCTGCAAAAAATATTTGTACTCTGCCCCAGGACGAGGGAACCTGCAGATGACAGCTCTGGGCAGAGTTCCATTTAATTGCTCACTGAGATGGCCTGAAAATCCTGATATTCAGGTTTGCTCAAAGAGGACCTGAAATGACACATGGTCCATGTTTGGCCTTGTGTTTGAAGAAGACGCCCTTATGATTGTGGACACCCTGTTCAACAGTTTGATCCATGGCAGCAAAGGTGCTGCCAGAGTAAAGAGCACTTTGAAAACTGCTTTAAAACACTCTGTTTTGTCCTTTCCATGGTAAAATTCATTTTAGCAATTTCCTTCCTTTTATTAGTAAGGCCAGAATAATGATCAGTCATGCTTACATAAAGGATTTTTTTTTTAAAAAGGGCAATGAACAAGAGACAGAAAACAGCTTGATTTTCAGAGGAAGATGCCCAGACTTTGCACAGGCAGGTGTGATGGCTATGCAACGAGTTTTCAAACACAGCCTTAGTTTAGACACCTTTATATAGTCTCCAAATGGAAGAAGGGAGACAAGCTGTCTTTTATTTGAGCAAAGTCCTCCAGAAAGCCTTTCCAGCTCCGAAAAGAGATGGGGAACAGGTGCTCACTGAGGTTGTTCCTCAGTTCAATCCTGAGAAACCCGTGATTATGCCATGCTACATCTGCAGTGCTGTGCTGCCCATCTAGATATGCTGAGGACTTTGGTGCGAAAGATATGGTGGAAGAAGGGGGCAGTGTGGAGGGGGTGGATGTTTTGAATTTTCCAGAGCCTTTGAAGCTGCTTTGGGGTGAAGGAGGAAAGGACAAAGAACGAAGAGGAAAACACAGGAGATGGTAAACATTTCCATGTGCTGGGACAAGTGGCCACGGAAATGGTAATAGGAACCTCCAAACCTGAATGGTCTCTTATTATGTTACAGCTGATAAAGCAAAACCTGTGGGTGCTGAACGGACCTCAGTGCATGAAGCTATTACCAAAGCTTTTCCCAGGCTAATTGCTGGAAAACAGCTGTTCTGGTGCTCTTGGAGTGGAAACACAGAGCTGTTCTACAGAGAGGAAAACTAACGGAAACCAAAGCTTGTATTCAGAAAATCCTGTGGAAATGAAAGCTTTGCAGGAGATAATTCAGGGGAAGTCAGTGAAAACTTCTAGAAAATGGGTATTGCATCATTTCACCAGAGGGGTAATGTATTGCTCCGCATGAGTGGGCACGTCACCGCCACCCAGAAGTCACCCAGCAGAGCAACAAGTCATCCGCTGAAGCAACCCGCAGCCCTGTGAAATTCCCAGTCATTATCCAGCTTTGCTCAGGTCATGTATTGAGTCTCCTTCATATTACAAACCAAACCCTAAGTTACTGATTTGAAAACCACACAAAAACACACGCTTTCAAAGCTGGGAGAAAATAAATATCTAAATTCTTGCACTCTGTGACAAGCCTTCCAGTCATTACTTGCTGATTGAAAGGCTTAATCCTGAAAAAGTCCCTGATTCAAAGCACACTGAAATCTGTCACCCTGTTTTTAGGTGCTTCTGTAACTACATATATTGAAAGATCCCCAAAGCCCAACACACTAATCTTTTCTATTTATAATTTTGTGAAAAACCTCACACCCCACCTTGAAGTTTTCTCATTGCAGGTATCCTTTTGATTTAAATGTGGTTGTTCATGTCAGAGTTTTTCTTCACCTTGTAGCTCAGCACTGGCTGATTGCGGTAATAAAGCTACTTTCTCTGGCCAGTTACAGCAGCAGATCCCTTCGGGCAAAGTGTGCTGAGCAATTCCTTTCCATCATTATTATGTAGTGTAATCAAAGATCAGTATTGTCTGATTAAGACCTTCATTTGTGTGGCTGGTGGGATTTTGTCTGACTGAATGAGCTGCTGAAAAGGAGCATTTTCGTTTACCTGGATTTCAGTAAGTGCTTTTTATCTTGCTTTATCAGTGCTTGCTCATTGAAGAAGCAGTGATCACGATCTCGTTTGCCTGCCTCAGGCTCCACACTTTCACTTAATGGCAGTTACTGGAGAAATAGAGCTCTGGAAGAAAGGGCCTACAAGCCAGTTACAAGAAAGCAGCAGGTTCCTTCAGAAACTTAGCACGTTCCTTGGAGTCTGGGCAACACAACCTGAGGGGCTGGATCCCACCCTGGAAAACTGAGTTCCAGAGTGACTGTGTCAGGCCTTCACACACAGCTCACCCATGAACAGAAATATTCCCCAATAGATAATTTGATATTACGTGTTTGAAATTCACACTGTAGCATAAATTCCTCCAGTTTGGAGGCAGGCACAATACCATGCTATTAGACAGGCGAACAAAAATTCGTACCAGCTGTTTGCAAACAGCTGCAAGTTATCTCTGCAAGAGAGAAGCAACAACAGCCTCTAATTATTTGGAGTTGAAAAAACAATTTTAGAGTATAATGAGGTGTTTAGGGATAGTTCTTGGCCAGAGAAACTAGTTAGGCCTATCAAAATGATATTTTCTGATTGCTCCCGAAGTCTCTAGCCTGCAGTCGCAGGCACGCCAGGGCAGGGCTGGGAGCAGCCCGGCTCGTTTGTGGTTTGTAAGTCCCTCTCTGGAGCCTGGTACTGATGGCACTGATGGCTCATGGCTAATGTGGGTTTGTGGAAGAGGGTGTTCACATTAGCCGGATAGTCTTTAATAACAAAAAATCATTTCAGTTATTTGGGAATATCAAATGAACTTCTTGATTCTGATACAACATCTTTGTAGAGGAGCCGGAGATGGCTGTGGGGGCTGTTGCTGTTTTGCATGAAAGCAACACTGCTGCAGGTTCTGCTTCAACATCATGAAGGCATCTGAGAGGAAATTTTAGATGTGCGGTTGTACTTTGCAGCTCGCTTGATTTGGGATGAATTTTCTGACTTCACCAGAGTGCTGGGTAGGAAGGACAGTGGATGCAAAAAGGCCTTTTTTTGGTCATTGCGAATATACAGCAACAGGGTGAAGTTTTCATTGCTGTGCTGTTCAAGGCAATGCATTGTGTTTTCAGGCCAGGGAACATGAGGAGGAACATCCATGGCACCTGTGCATTGGCAGGGTCCACATGGCAGCCAAGCCCTGGCTCTCACCCAGCCGCCCACGTGAAGCAGACGGGTGCAGCTCCCCTGGCATTTGCACAGCTGGCTGCAGCTCTGCTACCGGTACTGATTCAATTTCGCATCTGGGCTTCATGCCACCTGCGAGCCTTGTGGGAAACCAGCGAGAAGTTCTTTTGTGTGGGGGTGTCCATTAGCACGTGTCTGCGTATCTTCTCCCTTGAGAGTCTCTGGGCTTGGGATCAGGGAGCAGCAAGGGCTGCTCTACTCACAGTCATGTACCTCTGGCAGAGGTTACCACCGCATCAGCCAAACTGGCAAAAAGAAACTCATGTCTGTCTGGACTTCCAGCACCTCAAACCAAAGTGCAGTCCCTCAGCCTATAACATTCTGATGGCAATCTATACCAGGCTGGAAACCGTCTCTGAAGAAGCACAGGTTTCCTTGAGCTCCCTCTCCTGTGGAGTGGGAGTTCCCTGTACAGGGACAAAGTGGACAGTTGATAAAACCTATCAAACATTTATGAAATTTGTTAAGTATCTTACACTTGTCCACAGTAAGCCGTGCCAGATTTTGCTTCTCAGGGCTGTTGACTTAGTGTTGGCTCGTGCAGGAGGTAGGTGCTTGCAGTCCTGATCCAGAAGCTTGTGCAATGCAGAAACAGCATATTTGCCAGACAGGAAACCATCCCTGCCTGGTTTCATTCTTGTCCCAGCAGCCATGGCCTAACTTCTATCTGCAGAAGAGGTTTATCTTTCAGTGCTGTCTGGTTTTCAATGTAGTAGGTGGAGGAGGTAAGAAATTGTTCACCAGAAGTCTGCATGGGTAGAGTCCGTGTTTTATATCTCCAGTAGTACACGGGGAAGTTACCAAGAGGGTTTGCTGAGTCTTAACATTGCCAAGGATATGTAGAGTTACAAAGGACAGGATCACAGAGGAGAGTCCTTATTTCAGAGTGCCAGACCCTGCAGAACTGGACTTTGAGCAAAATCTGGACCTGCCCGACCAGGTCTTTAGTTCAGTCCGGAAATGACTAGGCACCAAACTCGTCCTGAGTATTCCCACTCAGCCTGGAGAGATTTCTGGTCAAACTCATCATTTCTGCACAGGCCAGAGTTCCGTCTCCCAGCTGCTATCTATTTCCATAGGAAAGCAATTATACCTCTGACTTTTCAAGCAAAAAGCTTTCTTGCTAGTGTTATTAACCTTTAGTAAGCAAGAATGGACAAAAATGACACCTACTGGACACATCTGGGTACCTTCTCTAGCAGATATCTCTAAATCTAAAAACGTAGGTTTTTTAAAGCATCTGATGACTACAATGACTTGGCTATTTTGGATGCTTGAGAGTCTAAGTGCTTATGCCCTCTAATTTGATTGCAGGATATTATTGTTATATTTATAGCAAAGTGCATTCCAACTCAAGATGTCTAAGGGCAAGACTAATGTTTCTCAGGAAAAAATTGCACAATTTCTGTGATTCAGTTCCCCTGCCCATAAATTGTAGAAGTCCTGTGTTTTTTTCCCGCTACACCAGTACTGCATTGTTTAGTCCCTGAATGGTACTTCAGAGCTGAAGAATAATTAAAATTCCTTATTGTTTAAAACTCCTTATTTCACCCTTATGGCACCCATTTTTAAAAATGGTAGAAAGGGGCACCCTGGGAACTAGTGACCTGTCAGCCTCCTCTCTGTGCCTGGGAGGATCATGGAACAGATCCTCCTAAAAGAAATGCTAAGGCACATGGAGAACACAGAGGTGACTGGAGACAGCCAGCATGGCTTCACCGAGGGTAAGTCCTGCCTGACCAACAAAGACACCTTTTATGATGGGGTGACTTCATTGGTGGACAAGGGAAGAGCTATGGATGTCATCTGTCTGGACTTCTGCAAGGCCTGTGACGAAAGGCTGAGAAAGTTGAGGCTCTTCAGCCTGGAGAAGAGAAGGTTGCAGGGACACCTTGTTGTGGCCTTTCAATACTTAAAGGGGGCTTCTAAGAAAGACAGGGACAGACTTTTTTAATAGGGCCTGTAGTGGCAGGACAAGGGGTAATAGTTTTAAACTAGAAGAGGGTAGTTTCAGGCTAGGTATGATGAAGAAATTTTTTATGATCAGGATAGTGAAACACTGGCACAGTTTCCCCAGGGAGGTGGTCGATGCCCCATCCCTGGAAATGTTCAAGCTCAGGCTGGACGGGGCTCAGAGCAGCCTGATCTAGTGATAGATGTCCTTGCTAACTGCAGGGGGGGTGGATTAGATGATCTTTAAAGGTCCCTCCCAACCCAAACCATTCTATGATCCTTTGTGTATTAAAATTTAGTGATGGAGGTGGAAAACGCAGGATGTTTATTCTCACACTAGGAAAGAAAAGTTCATCGTCCCAAACTGTTCTGATACAAAAGCTACTTTGAAATAGGGTAAGAGTAAGTAAACGTTGTTTCTTAATCCTGACAGATGTTGATTCTGGGGCCCAAACTATCGAGTCACAACGTGCTGTCCTGGTGTAGAGTGGCCTAGGTAGGCTGGAGGTGCTTATACATGTGTGTATGCCAAGGCCTGCACCGCTTGGGGCAGTGCAGGGTGAGAAGGAGTGCACAAGGTGTACTTCCATAAGCCTTTACTAAAGCACATGGCTCTTCAGATTGGATTTAAGTCTTCTTTTTGGCCTTCACAGCTGACTCCTGGTGGGGAAGTTCAGCCAGGTTTAGGTATGAATGACTCTGCTCACCTTCTGAACAGTGGATTTGGTGGTGTTAGAAATGATGGTGAGAACAGAGGGTTATACCTTCTGTGTTTTCATAATTCCCATAAGGCTGTCGGACTGAAGCCATCTTCGAATCATAGAATTGTTTAGGTTGGAAAAGACCTTTAAGATTATGGAGTCCAACAGTTAACCTAACACTGCCAAGTCCATCACTAAACCATGTACCTAAGCTCCACGTCTACACGTCTTCTAAATACCTGCAGGGATGATGACTCCTCCGCTTCCCTGGACAGCCTGTTCCAATGCTTGATAACCCTTTAGGTGAAGAAATTTTTCCTAATATCCAGTCTAAACCATCCCTGGCACAACTTGAGGCCGTTTCCTCTTGTCCTGTCACTAGTTACCTGGGAGAAGAGGCCGACACTCACCTCACTACAACCTCCTTTCAGGTAGTTGTAGAGAGCGATAAGGTCCCCCATCGGCCTCCTCTTCTCCAGACTAAACAGCCCCAGCTCCCTCAGCCACTCCTCATCAGACTTGTCCTCTAGGCCCCTCACCAGCCTCGTTGCCCTTCTCTGGACACACTCCAGCACCTCAATGTCCTTCTTGTAGTGAGGTGCCCAAAACTGAACACAGTACTCGAGGTGCAGCCTCACCAGTGCCGAGTACAGGGGCACGATCACCTCCCTGCTCCTGCTGGCCACACTACTCCTGATCCAAGCCAGGATGCCATTGGCCTTCTTGGCCACCTGGGCACCCTGCTGGCTCATGTTCAGCCAGCTGTCGACCAACACCCCAAGATCATTTTCCACCAGGCAGCTTTCCAGCCACTCCTACCCAAGCCTTTAGCGTTGCATGGGGTTGTTGTGACTCAAGTGCCGGACCCGGCACTTGGCCTTGCTGAACCTCATACAGTTGGCCTCAGCCCATCGATCCAGCCTGACCAGGACCCTCTGCAGAGCCTTCCTACCCTCGAGCAGATCGACACTCCCGCCCAGCTTGGTGTCATCTGCAAGCTTACTGAGGGAGCACTCAATCCCCTCACCCAGATCATTGATAAAGATGTTAAACAAGACTGGGCCCAAAACTGAGCCCTGGGGAGCACCAGTTGCGACCAGCTCCAACTGGATTTGACTCCATTCACCAACACTCTCTGCACTTGGCCATTCAGCCAGTTCTTTATCCAGCAAAGAGTACACCCATCCAAACCATGAGCAGCTAGTTGCTCCAGGAAAATGCTGTGGGAAAAGGTCTAAAATGCTTTACTAAAGTCCAGGTAAACAAATTCCACAGCGTTTCCCTCATCCCCTGATGGGTCACCTGGTCACAGAAGGACCTAACACAGGTTAGTCAATCAGGACCTGCCTTTCATAAACCCATGCTGGATAGGCCTGATAGCCTGATTGGCCTGTACATGCTGTGTGATGACACTCCAGATGATCTGTTCCGTAACCTTCCCCAGCACCCGGGTCAGATTGACAGGCCTGCAGTTCCTCAGATCCTTCTTTTGGCCCTTCTTGTTGGGCGTCACATTTGCTAACCTCCAGTCAGCTGGGACCTCCCCTCTTGGCCAGGACTGCTGATAAATGATGGAAAGTGGCTTGCTGAGCACTTCCACCAGCTCCATCAGTACCCTTGGGTAGATCCCATCCAGCCTCATAGACTTATGTGTGTCTAAGTGGTGTAGCAGGTCGCTAACCATTTCCCCTCAGATTATGGGGGCTTCATTCTGCTCCCCTTCCCTGTCTTCCAGCTAAGGGGTCTGGGCACCCCAAGGACAATTGGTCTTACTATTAAAGACTGAGGCAAAGAGGGCATTAAGCACCTCAGCCTTTTCCTCATCCTTTGTCACTGTGTTTCCCCTTGCATGCAACAAAGGATGGAGATTCTGCTTAGCCCTCCTGTTGTTGCTAATGTATTTATAGAAACATTCTTAATTGTCTTTTACGGCAGTAGCCAGACTAAGTTCTGGTTGGGCTTCAGCCCTTCTAATTTTCTCCCTGCTTAACCTCACGACATCTTTTTAGTCCTCCTGAGTTGCCTGTCACTTCTTCCAAAGGTCATAAACTCTCTTTCTTTTTTTTTTTTCCCTGAGTTTCAGTCAAAGGTCCCTGTTCAGCCAGGCTGGTGTCCTTTCCTGTCAGCTCGTCTTTTGGTACGTATGGGGACAGCCTGCTCCTGGGCCTATAAGATTTTCTTAAGTGAAATTATTTAAGTGAACCTGACACTTCCAGAAAATATCGTGCTGAGTCAAAGAGAGGATATTTTACTGGGGAATTGTCATGGCCACATAAGACAGATGCTGAATTTTTTAACTAGTGGGACTTTTTCACCCATGTATAAAGTTTCATAGTCACCTGTCCGAAATTTTTCTGCCATTTCATTATCCAGTTTTTCACTGATGCAGAATCATTCAGCAGTTTCTTGTAACTCAGTGCAGCAGTGAAAAGACTGTCCTACAAATTGTCCTGCCCTATGAGTACCAGTGACTTATGGATGGATGTTACTCTTCTATGTTCTCTCAGTTATGGGGAAATTGCAAGAAATGGAGCTACTGTGATGAATAATCATGGTTTTATGATGTGAAATTCTCTTTTCTGAGAGGGCTGGCCTAGGCCAGGATGGTTGATGTCAACACTAACTGAGGATAGGTTCACAGGCAAGCCCCATGCCTTGTTGGCACATAGTGGGGGTCTGGAGTTGGATTGGAGTGAGCACAGAAAGGAAAAGTTTTGAATGTTGCTGCAGTGCCTTAAAATACTGGTATTTATATCCAACATGTAGAACAAAGCTTGCTCAATGGGAAATTGTAGAGAAAAAATTCCTTTTAAAAAAAATATCCCTGAAAAATGAAAGAGTCCCAGAAATGGAGTCAGAAGAATTGTATATGGAGTCCTGCTCACCAGCTGTGTGTTCAGGAGGCTTTTGAGCTGGGAGAGAGAACCTTGCTGCAGGGGAGATTCACTATTGAATGATGGAGCCACACTTGTCAGTGATAAGGAGGGGAAGGGTTTTTTTATTTTCTGGGGGCTTAGCTCCCTCTGCTGTGTGTGTGAGCTGAAGGCCGAGGCAGGAGGGTTTTGATGGGCTTCAGAGGGAAATCAAAGAGGTGGCTCAGAAAAAAACAAACCTTAGGGGAAATCCTGTGTGAAAATGTGCCAGGCTGTTACTTGCTCTCTGTATTTCTGCTGTCAGCCTCCAAACTCCCAACAGCTTCACCAGTGCTTGCGGTACCAGGGGGCCCAGGCAGATGGCTGCCAACATTCGTAACCCAGTTTTTATTTATTAGAAGACCAGCACTTCCAGTTTCATATGGGAAGATCTCCATTTTCCTCCCACCACTAGAGCAAAAGCTTAATATAAAAGCATGTAACATTTGCACGATTTATTGCTAGGAGAGTTGTTTGCTCCTAATAGATAATTAGTGTACACACTAACTTTTTCTTGCTGGTTTCCTTATTTGCCTTGCTGGTTTTCGATCTCTCTTTAGAGATCGATTTCTGCTCTCATGATGACATTGTACTTCTCTCTGCAGTAGGCTGAGAACATAAAACTGATGACTGCATACTGGCAGGTATCTTATCAAAGATACCTCCAGGGCATTTGAAGTGAGTTGTTTCATTAGCCTTATTCCATTATGGATGAATTAGAATAACTAGTGCTGTAGGGCTGCTGTGAACTCTCTTCAAGTAAGTAAGAGAACAAAATACATGAAACAGATTTGGGGTTGGGCGGTCTCTGCCAGCTCCAGCAGACCCAAGGGGTCAGTCAGTACAAGAGGTTGCTCGAGCTGCTAGTTGCTGGCAAAAATCGGCCATCAGCAGCTGTCAGCAGAAAAATCTTCAGTTCCTGTTGGGTTTGTGTGCATAATACATCCCAGATACTTCCAAGCTGTACGGTAATAAGACTTAAACTTCTTAAGAACTTCCCCAGCCCCAGAACAAGTCCAGCTGGCCTGAAGTCTGGCATGGCTTGTGTTGGTCAAATAAAGCTTTTAATGACCAGGACTCAAACCCATCCTTAGGTGCCTAAATGAAGGACAAGTGGTTTTTCTCCTGTTTTTAATAGCAGCCCCATTTGAAAATTAGAGTTTGCATCCGTATGAAAGCCTAAAGCCATCAATGGGACACTCTATCAGCTGCAATGAGTTTGGGATCAGGCTGTAAATGATTAAGAGGAAAGCTTCTGACAGCAGTTAGCAACAACCCTTGTAAAAGCTCTGTTCATTTCTTCAGGAGCTGATGTTGAGCAATGCAGAATATTTTGAAATTTCCTCCCCAGGCACAGCTATGTCTAGGTAGGAGAGACCATAAAAAAGCTGCCTCAAAGCCTGTGCTCAACTTTCTTGTGCAAATACCTGAACTCTTTGCTATTTCCTTCCTATGTTGCATTCATCTAGATTGTTTTAACAGGCAAACATTGTTCCAGTCTTTGCATATTTGTTTTTCATTTGAACTCAGATTAGATACTGCGACAGGAAGGCTAATACGCTCATTTTAGCCAAGTATTCATTCCAGAGATGGCTGTTGATTAAGCAAAATACGACCCTGAAAAACCACTGAGAGATGCTCTGAAGCAGGCTCTTGGAAGGGCTGAACTGGGAAAGGTGAAAATGTGTAAGATATTTCATCTGCTTGTACACCAGCTTTTTAGGCACTGCCAGGTTTCGAGCCCAGGCGATGGGGACATCAAGTTTTATGATGGTGTCTGCATCCCCTGGTGTTTTATCCTTAGCATTACCCCAGTAGAATTAGGTTCCTGGGCTTTGTAAGAGAAAAGTAACAAACAATAATGGAAATTAGAGTCATTTACAGGTGAATCAGAAGTCGTGAACAAAAGCTGCTGCCTAGTTATGCTTAGAATGTGAAAGGTGTTTCGAACGACTATTCATTTGGTTTAATATGCCAGATTTAATTCACAGTTGCTGGAACACACTATAAATCAGAATGTGGATACTTGTGAGTGTATCTTTAAATGTACCTGACCACTTTCTACCACTGCAAAGGTCAAGACACACAATCACAGTCCAAACAAACATGAGTCAACCTATATTGTTTTTAATCTCTGACTTCAAGGACAGTAGTAGCCTGCTCCACATCTTCAGACATCTGCAGGTGCATTTATTTATTAATCTTTAAGAAGTGGTTTACTTCTGGTGTCACAGACATTCCCACAGCGAATTTACGAGAGAGTGTAACAGCAAGGTTAATCCCCAAAATGAAGCAGAATCTGCTGAATTCTGAGCAAAACACTTCCCTTTCTGGAACTGGATTGAATTTGCCCTGTTAAAGGGGTGCATCTATTCTGCTTTATCCCTGATTAGGAGAGCCTCATCTCTGCTGGTGTCGCTAACCCCTGAGACAGGCAGAAGGATCAGAGCCCACTGGTGGGGATCTCATCGATAGAGTGAGATTGATTTATTAGAGCTGGGGGGGAGAAAAGGAGATTCAGTGGGTGACTGAAGTCTGTGTTACAGCAGTTGCTCCAAGAAATGGCAGTTTTTGTGTTGTAGCTGTAAGACTGATGTCGCCAATAAAGGAGGCAAACGCCCAGGTTTCAGACCCTTGTTCAAGTGTGACTGAAAATTGAAGGTGAGCTTTTGCTTTAAATATGTGTGGGTTGTCACCTCTCTTCTTGTATGTCAGATTCTAACTGCCTTGCCTCAAAACACTCCTCAGTTCTTGTTTTTCTGCTAGATACATCACAAGCTCCAGACAAATGACTACGTCTCGAGCACATTCGTTCTTAAAAGGAGTTTGGTTTATGAGCACCATTCCTTTGCATTTGATTACTTCATGCTTGTAGGCCAATTAGAGAAAGGTCAAAAGGTTGGTATGTTTGTGTACATTCAGGGCTGAAAATGACTGTGTGCTTTGAGCTGTGCTACTACCTGCTTTGCTGGACTTGAAGCGCAGAGCTGGGTGGAGATGAAATTAATGGCTAACCGGTTATGTTATCTGAAAAGCCATTGAGTTAGGAGAAGAAGCACTCAGGTGATGTGTGGTTGGTTGAGGGGACGACCACTCACTTCAGGGGCCTGTGAGATCCTCTTTTCTCCAGGCAGCATCATTGCAAATGAAATGAGTGCTGTGAGGGCTTGTTTTGGGAAATGTCAGCGCTCCGCAGAGACGTTGCCGAGCCGCTGAAGCGAAACCACAGCACGGTGCCGGGAGCCAAAAGGTGGTGCTGTTACTGCAAGGAATAGGAGAAAAAAAGTGGATCTCGATCTCTTCAGCGGTGTTTGGGGTCAGCTAGGGAGCAGGGGGAGAGCTAACTCCCTGCTTCTGCTTTCTCCAGGTAATGCGATGCTTGAGGGCTGTCTTAATGTACCAGACACCTGGTGCTGGTGGGCAGAGCAATAAAAAAGGAAAACAATAAAACTCGACACAAAAATATGTGTCTGCAGGGAGGGGAAGGAGGAAAAGGAGGAAGTAAATCACAGACTTTCACCTTGTGAGACATCAGACAGAAAACAAGATTGGAGAGATGTGGCACATAATGCTGGGCTGGGCTCTGCAGGGCAAACAGCACATCACGCGCTCTGTGAGGAGGTAGCCACAGAGCTGCTACTTGAGATAAACATTAATAAGGAAATAGAAACATGAAAGGTCCTAGAAAGGAAAGGAAAAGGCAGTGGGAGAGTGTGGAGATACTTGGCGTGGAAGTGAGTGGCAGCAAGATGTAACTGTTTAGTCTGGAGAAGAGGAGGCTGAGGGGGGATCTTATGGGTCTCTACAACTACCTGAGAGAAGGCTGTAGTGAGGTGGGTGTTGGTCTCTTCTCCCAATTAACTAGCGATAGGACAAGAGCTAATGGCCTGAAGTTGCATCAGGGGTGGTTTAGATTAGATATTAGAAAGAATGTCTTTACTGAAAGAGTGGTCAGACATTGGAACAGGCTGCCCAGGGAGGTGGCTGAGTCACCATACCTGGAGGTGTTCAAAAAACGTGTAGATGTGGCACTTCGGGATATGGTTTAGTAGGCATGGTGGTGTTGGGTGGATGGTTGGACTTGATGATCTTACAGGTCTTTTCCAACCTGTGATTCTATGACTCTGTAAAACCCTCCTGAGACGGTATCTGCCTTGGTCTCTACAAAGGCATATGTCAAATGGGGCATTGACCTAGTCAGACCTAGACAAAGCACATCTAGACCAGCAGAGTAATAATATTTAGGTGCTGTGCAGGTGGATTAGAGAAGAGCAGGTGGTCCAGCACGAAAAAATGGTGTCTCCTGTATGTGACCTCCTTGTGAAACTGCTTCGCATGTCAACCCTTACATTGTGGCAGGGAAGGGTTCTGCAACCAACTTCTGCTTCTGAAAATATCTTGGTATTGTTGTCCAGCTTAGCAGACACCTGACATGTGCCGGACTCTGTCCTTTGGGGCTGGAATTGCCCCCAGCCACTGTCGGGCCAGTAAGGTTTGCATGAACAAGAGATTTCAAATTCAGCCTTGGAGTAGTCCCTCGGGAATGACTTTAGACAACAATATAAAGTTCAGTACACAGTCTTGGCAGGCGGGAAGTTGCTACCTCAAGTCATTTCAGGAAGCATCAAGGTAGCCAAGCGCTACCACCGTTGCTCTCTGGCCATGAGAGGCTGCAGTGACTACCTGAGGCACTGGGCATAGCATTCTGCATCCTTCTCCTTGCTCTGCTAGGTCCAGCTCCACTGTGACAACCTGCGAAGGAGTGTCTGATGTTTCTGCTCTCTGCCTGCCGCTACCAGCCTTACTGAATGACTGCAATAGGGTATTTGTTCCATTAATTGGAAACATTGCTCAGGAATGGGCTGAGCTGTGCAAGACACCACCCACACCTAGTTTTTGTGGTTGCAGATTAATGATGGCAGGTGTAGGTGCCCACTGTGTTGTTCAACTCATGCATGTGCTTTTGAGCAAAAGTATCCCTTTTTCTTGCAGTTTTGCCTGGATCATCCTCCAGGACCTCTTTTCCCTCCCAAAGGTAAAGCAAAATAAGTCCAGGAAAAGCAATAGATGACAAAGGAAAAAGAGAAGGGTGGAGGGTTACAAATGTAGGATTGAGAGCCTGAATGGGGACCACCAGCACCCAGGTGTCCCTCTAAGTGCTTGGTCTTAGCTCTGCCACTCATCTGTGGTTTGGTCTGCCCATGTCCCAGTGCCTCTCCTGGGCTGTGTCAACCCAGCACCTGAACTCTGGACATTGCTGTATGTTCACAACCATTAGACTTCCTTGAAAGCAGCTGCTGTGCAAATCTGTGTTTCGTTTGGGAGGTAAGAATTGGAAAGGCTCTGTATTTGCTCTCTACTTAATGACACGCAGCTCTGATTAATACCAACAGGAGTTAATCAGCGGCCTCGATTGGAGTGCAGCAGCATAGGTCTGTAACCAAAATCTTTGTAATCAGAAACATGCCAAAGAGTAAAAATATGTGTCAGTCTGTCCCTGTGACATAGGTGTGTTGCACCTGAACAAGAGATAAGTGGAAACAAACAATAAATGTTTGGAAGAGCAGTCGCTATGTTTCTCTGTGTGCTACGGAGCTTGCGTGTAGCTCAGGGTTCTTGCTATGCAGTGATATTCTTGTTTGTACTGGATGTTTCCACTTCTTATCATTAATGTCTTCAAGCTTGTTTATTGAACTCTGGGTCAGTTTATTCAGGTTTAATGACTCTTTCACTGCATGTTTTTATTTCAGGCGCATGGAGGGGAGGGGAGAATTTTGTGTGCTGTTGCGTGGCTCTTTCAGGAGGTTGATCTTGGGTCATTTGTTGAACTAGTAGACGAAAGGTAGGAGTGTCTGTTGTGGTCTCCTTTTCTTTATTTCTTTATTTTTTTAAACATCTGTTTCTCATTTGTGTCTTATATTTCCTTCTCTGCTTGTGTAGAGGGTTGTTGGTGAGGACGAAAAAGAGTGTGGTTCCTAGAGGACAGCCTTAGCCTACATCAGAGCTTGTCTCCCATAGAGCGAGGGAGATGGTCTTGTGGTTTATGTATAGAACTGTGTAATGAAATGACCCATGTTTTCACCTTGGTGTTGCTATAATCTTTTTGAGGAAATTGCAATGGGAATTCAATTATAGGATGTATTTGTGGTAACACAAAAAGGTTGTGGCTTCAGTAGAAAGCAGATTGGATTGTTCTGTCTTAATTTCTGTTTGTGCAGGAGGCCTTGGTGAATACAAAAGAGGAACTTGTGTGTTTCCTAGAGGATACTCTCTGACTGGGGAATATCAAGTTGTAATAAATCTGAGTTTTCTGGGTAGTTCCCACACTGTCTTCTCATGCTTTTACAAGCATAAAGAACAGCTTCCAAAAGCCTCTGTACTGTACCAAACATTTGCAGAGCCTGGGCTGGCAGGTCAGGCTGTGTTTCTAAATGCACATCTGGAATACAGAGACATTGACCTTTTAGTTAACCAGCAGCTTACGGTTGTGTCTGTTCATGAGTGAAAGAGCGAGCTGTGGAAACCATCATGTAAGCTGCTTCCTGTATTTCAGGCCATGGTGACAAATCATCCAAACTGTACAGTGCTTCAGAAAGCCATGGAATATTTCACTGTGAAAAGTGTTAACTTTCCCACTAAGGGATGCATACTGGTAGTTTTCTCATCCAGCTGATGGATATTCTGAATATCCATGTGAATAGCTCTGAGGGATGTTCTCAGAGGCCCTTCAATGGGTTGTGTAATGGATTTGAAGCATCTCCAGCCACTAATGCCTGTGGCTTATTTTGCTTAACGTGCAAAAGGGTTTTTGCTGTTTTGCAGATAGGATTGACTGAAAGTCAACCTTTGCCTTGGCAGATGCTGTGGGTGCTCCCTGACCGTACCCTGTCCTGTACTCTTGCTCACAGTGGGGAAGCTGAACTTAAGATATGAGTCCCCTGAGTGGGAGAACTGGAGCTGCCAGAGACATAAGGTTCCCACTTTCTCTTTTCACAAGGCCTTTCATTGCTTTGTACTTTAAGAAGCAAGAGCGTATTATTCTGATAATTTTATTTTTTCAGTGAAGAAGTAAACAAAAAGGCTGCTGTCTGATTTAAACCTGAAATACCATGGAAAGCACATAGGAAAAAACTAAGAAACCGGTCACCACCAATTTTTTTGTGAGGGTTCTTTCCTTCACGTGGTGTAATGTTTTCAGACCTGTGCAATGTGACTTCTCTATGAAAATGTGTTAACTTTTTTTTTTTATTCCCCTGCCTATGGAGAACTCCCTTTGTGTTAAATATCTGTGCTCTTTAATATCTCTTCTAAAAATAGTATCTTAGATCTTCAGTATATTCAAATGCAAAACAACTCTTCTGCATAGAATAATCTGGACTCTTAAGAATTCTTTTCCATATTTTGAAATCTGAAAAGATTCTCAAAACTTGGTGAAATGTTTTGAGTCTTTGCAATGTTTTTCCTCTTCAGAAACAATCTTATGGCCTTGCACAAGGGCTGGAAGCACTGATTATAAATCTGACTCAGCCAAAGAATCTTTCCATGGCATTGGTTGAGTCATTTAATAAATTTTTCTAATTTACACCTCCAAACACCAATAATTCCGTTTCCTCATCAAGCTATTGTGGTGATAAACCATAAATGTGTAGCTTTAGGAGGGAGGTGATTGGATTCAACAATAGCAAAAGCCAGATAAATACTTGATCTGTTTCTTTATGGACTTTGCCATTCCTCCCCAATAACTTTTTTTAAACTTATATTATTCTTGTTAATTTCTGCCTGCAGATAGTGTCAGAGATTGACTTGCAGTCACTGTTCAGAACTGTGATGTCAGCCTGATGGTCATCACCCGCATAAGCAATTGCAGATGGACAGTACTTGGAGTGATTTGATCAGGCTATAAAAGGGGAAAGCTTGTGGAGATTAGGGTGTTTGCTTGCAGCATAACTCCTTAAATGATCTCTCCCCACTTCTTAAATTCAGGAGGAGAAAGTGAATTTCAATTCTATCATTAGGGCTTGCTCAGTAGGTTGGACATGGATTGAGCTTAGTGTCTGAGATAAGAACAAACCGAAGCGAGGGAGAGGGAAAAATTGTAATGGATTTATATTGAGAAATCTTTCCCATACAGAATAGCAGTTCTAGCCTAAGAGTGATTTTTTTGTTGTTGTTCTGATGCTAAAGATCTACATGATAAGTTAATCTACAATTGCAAATTCTTCCCAGTATTTGTGCATCGGCAAACCTCATTGGCTGGGAAATGTTGCCAAACTTGTCTGCAGCATACAAAGCAATAACGAAGTTCTGTGAAAGGAACTGTATTTAATGAGTGACATCTGTCTCCTTCACTAGATCAGCCATCTCCATGGCAGTAATTGCCTGATTTATATCAGACATTAGAATCAAACATTTTATTCACATATCGGTGGCATCTTGAGTAGTGTGTGTTAGATTAACACAGTTGATGTTGAAAGCTCTCATAATCCCTTTAAAAAGTGTGGTAGCCATTCTGCTATATGAGTACGAAACAAATTTCTTTAAAACAAGAAATCATTGTAGAACTGTTCAGAGCTCGGTGTGTGTATGTATAAAAGCTATTTTCGTGTAAAAATCAAATGCATGTGAATGGAATGACATCAGTCTTGCTCTCAAGGCAAGAGCACTCCTGTGGCAGCTGTATTCCTTTGACTGTATCTCAGGGGTATAACGGCTTATTTTTAAATAGACCTGTTTATAGTAGGTGTTGTGGATTTAAAGGACTTGTATGACTAACTGTGGAGTTGCAGCTATGTGTGTGTTGTATCCTTGAAGTCTGTTCAGTGAATAAAGGTCTTCTGGAGATCTATACAACAGCCCACAGAGAAGTTTCCTTTTTTAGGGATGATCGGACATGAGCATTTTCAGTATGGATTCCATGAAACCGTGAGTGCATGTCTACTTGATTTTTGGCTTATCTCTTCCACTTCCACAAAAACTCCTAAGACTTTCTTTAGCCAAGTATTCCTGTCCAGTTCCTTTGTACCAGCATTTTCCATTCTCTGAGGCTTTCTCTTGGCCGTTCAGCACAAATACGGCATTATTAATTGTTTCAGTTGGCCAAAAAGCCATGACTCTACACTGAATAATTGCTGACCTCATGAAAGCCAGCTTTTTTCCCTGACCCTTTCAGTACCAAAAGAGGTAATTCTTATTTTCTTTATTCCCTTTTGACTACCTGCCAAAATTTCAAATTTCAGCCTATGTTCTAGCCGTTACATCATGGTTTTTATGTGGGTTTTCTAAGTAATACTTGAGGCAAGAATAATGCTGGTGCCATTTAAATTGATGCTGAGTCTCCTGTGTTCTTTAAGTGGTCTGGAGACCTGTACTATACGAGTGCTGACCGCTGCTCACAAGCTTGGTGTGAGAGTGTGTGTTGTGTAGTCCCAGTGACATCCATATGTAGTGCTGATTTTGGCTGAGGTTTTTTTGGCAAGCTGGGACTGAACAGGGGATGTTTTCGCCAAAATTACTACTCCTACCTCTGAGATACCAACCGATACCAGAACAACAATTACAGTCAGTTCAGGAATGGGATGCTCAATTCTAATTACTACTACAGAAACACTTCTCTCCCCCAGTATTTGTCACATTTTAAAATTTCTTAGAAAGACATTTGAACATCTTCCTGCAATATTATTGCTCTAAGTAATTCTGCTAACCAGCAAGGATTAGACAACTGGATCATACCAGTATCAGAAAATATAGACCCCAGAAAGGAAGGAATGTTCTTCTTCTATCTTCTGCCCTGTACTCTAATTTTTGGCTCTTTTTTAACTCACAGTGCAGTGCGTGTTAAATGATGGAAAGTGGATCATTTTTGTAAAGTCTCCTTTTCTTTTTTTTACTTTTCCAGTGGCCTTGTTCTGTCATTGAAAACCAGGATATGCAGTTTCACAGGCGACAAAATTAGCTAAAGAAAGAGTCTAGGTCAGGTGGGAATCATCTATGTTGAAACAATCAGAGGAATCCAAAATGGAGCATAACTTGTACATCAGCAAGTTTGCCTGGAAAATGCTTTGGTACTTGCCAGAAACAAGAAGTTTTGGCAGTGGCAGTACTTCAGATGGAGGAGACAAGTGACAGAAGGATTTGTTTTAAATGAAACTAGTTATGTAGAGGTGCCCATCATAATGTTATTGCTCTCCTGGTGAGTTCCAGCATAGCCCAAATGTGTTAGGCTTTGTCCAAAAATAAACTGGATCTGCTAGCTTCAGGTTTCCCCAAACCCTGACGTGGGGAAATGGTCCCATCCCAGCATGATGAACAGGTTTGAATTCTCCCTTTGCCTCTTTGATTGACTTCAAGTAAATTACATGTCCTGCTAGGTCTTGGTCTTATTTGTTGTGTAATCACATATGCACAGGTGTGTGCCTCCAAACGACTTGCTTTTTGGTATCCCTTTTGTCTGGTCACCAATGATTCTGGTCTGGATCTAAGAAATTCTGTCAAAACTGTTACAGTTCTGTGAAGGGTTTATATTTTAACAAGTCAGCATTTCCTAACAGGAAAAAAAGTACTTTTTTTGAGAGAGCTTCCATCTGGTACTGCTCAGATCACAGTATCTGGCATTTCTCTGAAATGAAAACAGATGGAAACTTTTAGGGCATTTCATCCTGCGCTTCTTATTTCTAACCATTTGCCTTCAGGAGGCGGGACTTTGAGAAACACTAAATCTAGTAAGAGAATGTGAAAGTTGGCAGTACAGAGTGAGATGGTCCTGAGCAACTCCTGAAGTTTCATCTCCTGGATCTATAGCTGGTGAATTTTCAGCCACCAGTTTAGCGGCTTGACTGTAATGATCCTCATATGACCAACTTGGGAAAAGTTAAGATGCCACTTCTGCTGCACTTGCTTTTTAGATTTTTCCTTCACCCTCCCCACTTCTTCCCCCTCCTTTTGACAAAGTTCTCGCTATTTGCTTGCCCCGTTAAGGAGGCTACAGATTATAAATATAACTTTTGTCCACGGGTTAAAGAGCAACAAGGTGGAAGGTACCCTACACCTCCATGTCTGTGCCACTGAAAAGGAAAGGATGGAAGATGCCATGTTGATAGACGGGAGAGAAGCTCTCAGAAGAGGGCATTGTTAGTACATCTACATTACACTGAGTAAAGAGTCATTATTTACCCAGGACTTCTGACTCTACGTACTGCTAATTTTGGACTAGGCATGGCTGCTTCGTGCAGTGGGAGTTGGGCAAAGGGCGGGAGAATTTTGCTTTCCACTTTGGTCTCCAGTTGAAGTTGTTTCCTAGAATAGAGTTGTTTCCTGGGAACCTTGCATTGATATGGGGCTGAAATCTCTAGGCAGAGGCCTCTCATTTTATGGCCAATTCTATTCCAGGATTGGCACATACATACTAAGAAAATCTTGCACTTAAAACATACATGCACCAAGAAGAGCAGATGTAATGGGTCAGGATAAAGGTCTCTTTAACAACAATGTAACAGATGCTTTAGGAACAATTTAATAAGGCAAACCTAGAGTGAAAACTCCCCTGCTTTACTTTTCTGCCTCCAATAATTTGGTATGCAGTGACTTCCAGAGCCAGTGATGGTATCTTTGCCTCGAGAAACTCCAGTTGGATTTTTATTCCACAGATCCATCCAGCTCTCTAGTTTCTGTAAAGTCTGTGGTGAGTGATCCTGTCAAAAGTCTTTTGAAAAGCCACAGCTTGTGTCTGTGCTGTCAGAAAACTACTTCCCAGCCCATGATGGTCTTGGTGATAATGCAGAGACTGACAGAGACTGCCTGTTTTCCTCCCTGGTGAGGCTAACTCATATGAGCATCCATTTCTGAGAGGTGGTATGGGCAAGGCAAGCCAGGCCACTTAGCTCTCCTGCCTATCCTAGGTAGCTCTCCAGTGCTCTGCCAGCATCTTGAAAAAGACTGTTATGCCATACCTGAAGGCATGCGACACGCAATCCTAACTTCATTCAATAAAAACAGAACTCTGGTGGGCTATAACAGAGCCCTAACATCATTCCAGGTGCTTGGGTGACCTTTTCTCTCTCTCTTTCCCTTCCAACACCAAACTACCCCAACCAGTTGTTTTACAGCAATGGAAACACTGTATGTTTCCCAAAGGAGAGCAATTGCTATGAAAGTCAACAGGTCAACCTGCTTTAGAGAGGGCTAGCCCCAAGCACTGTGAACAGAGTGGCTCTGGACCACTTGGCAGTGCCTGTAAGTCTTTACTTGCCTTCTAAGCTGTGCAAAGACAGAGTTGTCGAACAGTGCTAAGCGCAGGAGCGTAGGTGGGCTGCTCCCTTGGCATGTCCCTTGCAGCTGTTCTGCAGAACTGAACCCATCTCCTGTTCTCCAGGACTGGACCAGATGGAGATAGAGGGTCCTGCAAGAGATGATGTTGTCAGCAGGGCAGGTCTGCAGGCGGGTATAGGACACATTTTCTTTGAACTACCTTGGAGTCAGTATAGCATGGAAGTTTCTTTCTGGAAAAGATCTATAGGTGAAGCCCCAACCACTTTTGATGAACTTTGCTTTCAAGTAGCTGTGCCTGAGCAGCCCTTGCCTACTGCTGCCTCCTTCGTTCTAACCTCTGATGTCCTTAGTTACACTGGTATTGTGTTGTACCACACAAGGTGCTTCATGTTGTGCTGCATGTGATCTGGTGTTTGTGCAAGAACTCTTAAACTAGCAAAAAAAAAAAAAAAAGGAGGAGAAAGGGCATGGTTCTTAAAATGGCATTGCTGCCAAAAGAAGTATGTGTCAAACTGTCAAAAGTGTATCCTGTAGCACTGTTTCTTGGCATATTTGTGTTTAGCCCTGTGTCTTCATAAATACTGTGGTATGCATCTAAACTGCAGGTCATCATATTCTTATCTTTAAGCCCATTCCTTTAATGTGTTAACAAAAGAAAAAATCTGTTTAGTATATTTTGTATTTTGTATATTTTCATAACAGTAGTAATTAGACTAAGGACTAAATCTGAGCTCAAAATATAGTCTCTTCCAGACTCCTCAGTCAGCTCTCCCTGGAAACTGGGCTTGGGTCTCCTTGCGCTGCTGTATGTGAGGAAGCAGAAGAGTGACTCCAGACTGATGTGAGTACATAAGTGAGGAGAAAGCATGGCCAAGATTCACTCCTTCAATTCAGAGGTCTTGACTTCATTTCCCGTTGCTTTTTAGCTCTGCACAGCATTGGAAGTGACTTTTTTGTATAAGAATGTGAAGCAAAATAAAGCTCTGTATCTGGGAATCTGTTTTTACACGGAAATCTGGCATCGGAGGTTCTTTCCTTCAACAGGACTCTACTTCTGTGAGGCTTCCCACATAGAGTATTTAAGAGATTAAGCTGTACAAAATGCCAGGTCATCAGCATTTCCTTTCTGGACCTGTGGTTGCTACAGCCTTGATGCAGTTTAATGCTTTCCAAGTAGGAGCAGGAGATTCTTTGTGGATATTTACCCATGCTACTTGCAGAGCAATTGCTTATAGCTGTGCAGCTCAGCCCCTGTGAATGATCTCTGGTTTGCTAAAAGGTTCTGTTTACAAAAGGAGTTCTGATAGAAAGAGTTTCACTGAGGACGGTTTGCATCTGTGCACTAGCAAAACATCATCTCTGACATTTGTATGTCACCTTATGTTAGAAGATATGATTTTTGTGTAAGCTACAAATCACAACCCAAAAGCATGAAGACTTGTTGGGAAATGAGTGAACAGTGGATCACTGAAATGGGGATTCATTTCTCAAACAGAAAAATCAAGCCCATGAAAACGTGCCATTTTCCCCAGACCCAAAGAACATTGTATTGCTGAGAACAAGACTCACTTCTTTGGAATTTCTGTTCAGTGTTTCAGTTCAAAACCATTTGTTGAAAACCAAAACAAATGCACAATGTGGAGCAACTGATCAGCTGGGGACAGTTCTGACAATGATGCTTGAGACTGCACATTAAGGCATCGGTAACATCTTCCAGTCTTGCTGGCAGGCAAAGGAAGAGAGCACTAATTCTTATTTGTTTTTGCTAGGCTGGTTTGAATTATTGGTATGTCCCTTGAAACTGTCTCTGATCATTTCCCATTGAGCACAGAGGCATGTGGTGGTAAGCAAAGACCTGGCCTAGCTGCTGGACTTTCTCCTGCTGAACTCAGCATCTGAGCTCTTCATAGCAGCAACAGATGTTTCTGCTTTTTAAGGTCTGTGGGAACATCACTTCTTTTTTTTTTCCTTTTCCTTGTAGGAACGAATGCCAATATAGCTGAGATCCAAAAAGCTTGACCTCAGCTTTATGTTATTATTGGAAGGTATTGCGACTGGATATCCTATTGTCCATTCTGAAGTAATAAGTCGATAGCTATTAATGCTGTATTTGCTTTTTCATGCATAGTTTCTATGTGTTTGTTATTCAGCTACTTCCTGGCAATATATAGCGGAACACATAATCGCTGTCACCTTCAGTGCAAGGGCATCTGGGAGATTCATCTTGTTTCAAAAGCATTAGGCAAGCTTAGAAATAATCTCACTAACAACTAAAACAACACATTCACTTTGTCTTGTTAGTGCCACGAGAAGTCACCTGGTACATTACATTAAAGGGATCCATTTCAGCACGTTTTATAAGGTGTCACTCTGTCCTGGGTGCCCAGATGTAGCTATCTAAGAAACCAGGGTTGTGTGTGTTAAACCTGATACTTTCAGAATGAGTGCATATATTTGAATTACTATTATTTTTACTTTTTTACATTAGGGCTTAAATCTGAGCCTGGCTTCACTCCCTGTATGTCAATAGTATCTGCTTGTGCCAAAGAGACCCTTGCTAGACAGGAGATATACTTTCGGGAAAAGATGGGATGTATGCCATATTTCCACAGGTAGTTTTGGAGTGTGAATTAACAGCTTTAATTTTTAGCAGAAAGTCCTTAGAAAAATACTTGGCAGTGCTTGATCAGGGGAGATGCCAAATTCAAGCATCCCTTGACCTTCCTGCCCGAGTGTCAATATTTTCAAGGTGTCAAGGCGCTGTGGCAATTCTCAGCACTGGCTTTTCCCTGTAAGAGAGTTGGACCCCATTGAGGGGCCAGAGAGGAGCCATGGGTAAAAGCTGTGGCTGGGCATGTTATGAAACATATCTCTGCCTTTGCAACATAAGCTTTGGCTTCCTTGCTGCTCTGCAATTGCCATCAGCAGCTTTGAAATTGAGCCAACTGGCTGCATCTCGTGTATGGGGTCGGGAATTTGGAGCAATGTCCCTGGACTGTGTTGAGCACGTGCAATTCTTGGAGGGCAGAAGTGAGGAGGAGGATGTTTGGGACAGGCTATGGTCCCCAGCAAAGGAAAACCAATTACTTCTTCCATGAGCAGTTTTGCCATTTGGCTTCTTCAAGCAACTGTTGTTACAAGCCCAAATGCAAACATGGCTTTTGGTGGTGACCTTAGCAGGAGACTGTGTTGGCAGGTGACTTCATCATCAATACATGGTATATGATAATGGTTTAAGGTTTTGTGGTCTGCAGCCAGCTAAGTGCCAAATAGCCCAGCCAGGTTTTCCTGTTCGGGTGATAAACAAAAGGTGGTTCTTTTGTTTCTGTGCACTGGGCTGCCAGCTTTCTGGGCAGCAACATTTCAGCCGAATTGAATGTTTCAGGAGGCTGCTGGGGAAATGCATGCTCTTGGTGCTGTCCTGTGCAGGGGTTAAGACCTGCCAGGCTCACATGTAAAATGTGGTACTACAAGGAGAGGAGACAACCAGTGCCCTGTCATGGCAAATGCATATTGCTCCAGCTTTCTGATATTGCTGTTTGTTTGGAGATGGCTTAAGACTGAAAACCAAGGCTGATCTGGAAGTGGTTCCTCTACTGAATTCTACATGCTGTCCTGGTGCTGTGCAGTACCAAGGTGCACCTGGCATACAGCACCTGCAGGACAGCTGACGAGATGGGATTTCACCCATGCTATTCACAGCAGCAAGGCACAGAGCCCTTGTCAGTCCCACCCAACGTGGAGGTGTGATGTAAGGCTAGCTGCTGGAATGATGGCCCTCAACCTGCTTTGGTGCTAATCCTCCTGCAGGATTGTCCTCAGTGTGGAGCTGCCAGGTGGGATGCTATGAGCATCTCTCATGGAGTCTCTTTCATTCAGACCTGTTCTCCTTCTGCACGGTATTAGCTACCTCATTTCTGCCTGTGAGACCTCTAAGAAGGGCTGTCTGCTCTCTACAGCCCAGAAATAACGTCACAAAATTACATTGAATTTCAAACGTTTCACAGGATTCAGAAACCTTCTCTCATCAGCTGTTCCTCCCAAACATCACCCCTTTTTCTTTCTTTTTTTAAATTCTTTTTCACACCTAGACCTTGTCCTGGGTCTCTGCTGCAGTCTCTACTTGCGTCCCTACCTTCTGTCTTAGCCCCTGAGAGTTTTCACCCCTTCCAAGGATAATTAAAGAGCTTAAGTCTAAGAAAGGGCCCAGCTCAAAGTATGAAAGGATCAAAGTGTAAGCAGTCCCTTCAGTGTGTCTCTCTAAAATGTGGGCTTCAGTGCATCTGCCCCTAGAAGTCAGCTCAAGACAGAGACTTTCCTGGCCTTTACACTACATCTCAAGCTGTTTGTCATGTAGCTCTTGCTCAGAGATTCTGTAAACAGATTTGTTATTCAAAAGTGGCACAGAAATGTTGAATAAAAGGAGGTGGCGATGAAGTCCCAACTGGCATGCATGAATGTAGCACTGTAAGTAAGGGTTCTGGTATGATGCCGAGTGGATGGGTTTTCCAAAGTCTTGTTGAAGTAACAGCGAGGGAGAACATTATTAAATGCCTCCTGTATGACATACAATATTACCATTATAATAATACAGAATCTCATATATGATATGTTGTTGCATGCTAATGCTTTGTTAACTGTTCCATTGCTGTAGTCTCAAATGCAAAGACTCCCTACATTCTTGCAGTTACAGTAATTAAAGCAATAATAAATAAACTACGCAAACTTTGTGACTTAGCTTATCTATGCAATGTTCACGCTGATTTTTTTTTTTTATAGGTGTGAGAGAATGATATATCTCCTGTTCACCTGGTGGAGAACTGAGAGGGATAGCTTGTACTGGAAATTTTGCCATCATACAGTGACAGTAAACACCTTGGGTCAAGCCCTGTCACTAGTGGCTGGACATGTGGATAAGACATCAGTGTGTCAGTGGGCAGCAAGAGGTTTTGCAGTCTGCCTTCAGGGTAATATAAGCAGAGGTATGATAAACAATAGGTACTCTGTAAGTAAGCTTTAGAAGTGAATAGCTGCAGAGTCTGAAGCTGGGATATGGGACAAGGAAGGCATTTTTAATAAAGGCGAGGATGAGACTTACAAGACCTAAGACTCCAGTCTCCCATTGGTGGATTTTCTTTCTCTGGCTCAGTGAATTTCAGTAGCTTGTGTTTTCAGTGTTGGTACTTCAAGGGATTTTTTTGTACCTATCTGTACAGATGAAGTGGCTTGACAATTTCAGCTTAAACTTACAAATTGTTTCAGATGAATTATACTACAGTTTTCAGTGACTAAATAGCTTATCAAGGAAATACTTGTGTGTGTCCTGCTGGAAAGCAGCAGAAAGACCTCTGTCCTCAGAAAGACCTTGTCCTCTCTCCCTTGTCCTTTCCCTCCCTGACACTTGCTAGTTTTGCAATCAAACTAGTATCAGTGGCACCAGGAACAGACCAAGGGCCTCTTCTAGATGCTGGGCATCCTAAACCCTCCCAAATCTACACTTAGCAGTGACTTTTCATAGCCTGGCAGGATGAGAATGCGTCTACCATGATTAGTAACTCCTTATAGTATTTTTATGGACATAAAATGTCATGAAAGCCACTGTATGTTTTGCAAGGGTATCTTGAGAAGGCAGAATGCTTAACTTGCAGTGATCCCCCACAGAATTATGACAGCACAGCCCTCTGTTAGAAATCTGCTGGTCAAATCTTTCCTCTCTTCGATGCAATAAACATCAGTGTAATTTACATTAAATTAGATGGTGGTGGAATGTGCCCAAAACACAGACGTGTACAATGTGGTGATGCCGTCAGTTCCCATCGGAGCGGCGCGGCTCTGCTGTCTGCATGGAGGCTGGCTCCACCTCCAGCTGTGGGGCAGGACCTGCTCCGGCTTGCTTGCCCCCTCGTCCTGTGCTTGTAAAACCCTTCGTGCAATACATACACTAGTCTGTATCTGGTACTCAAAGACTCTGTGGCAATACTAAGAAACATCTCTATCTCTGACAACAGGGCTATTTTAGATTTGCTTGGCCTGGTGGTGTTTTTGGGGTTTTTTTTTAAGCTTGAAACTTTTGTACATTCCAACTGGAGAGTGAAGGACACTCAGTTCTTATCATAGCAGAGTAAATCTGCAGTTCTGATGAAATATTTAGTTTCCTCCCTTTCCTTTCTTTGTGTGTTTTATATTTAACTTTTTCATTCACATTTTCTTTCCAGTTATCTGGACAAATGGAAACTGTTTCATGCTAAATGTTTATGATGTTCATGATTACTCTGTCAACGCATGATGAAATATATTTGTTTGAGGCACCACCAAAATACTTTGGCATTGCTCAGAATAATTTAGGATGTACTGCCATCTAATGGCTTTGTTAACAATAGAGGAAACATAACAGTAAGCTTGGCTCATATTAGATTCAGAAAGAAAAACAAAAAGATTTTCAGTTACAATATGGAAAAGTGTGTTTAAAGGACATTGTTGAAGAGAATGTATGCAGACTTGGCTCCTTTTTGACTGCTTGAGGTGCAGGTTTTTGCATCCCTGCTCTGGTCTGCCTATAGGAGCCCCTAAGTACAGGGACACATATGTATTTTACTGACATGTAACTTGATGAATTCTTGAACCTGTGTCATTAAACTCAATAGTGCTTCTTAAAACAGAAGTTCAACAACATTTTTGAATTCCAGTTTTACAGAGGTCTTCCTCTGGCTGTGGCTTGAACTCTTTTTAATGGTAAAAGAGAATAAATGAATGCAGCCTGTGGCACTCTGAAAAAGAGGAGTTTATCAGGGCCATCTCTCACCTCTTCTGCTGAGAACCCGCTGCGAAACAGTCTTCTTGATGCGTTTTGCCATAATTTCTTCTAAGTGTGGAAATAATACCTGCTGCCAGCAAGTGTTTGAACACTTCTACTGGGCAAACAGATTTCTTTTTGCTGATGATGATTTAGCCACATTGGAGCCTGAGCCTCAACAGCCACGAGCTGCTGGCCAGAGTCAGCAAAATGGCTGGTGGAGAGGGAGACCACTGGGACTGTGCATGGGGAATCCCACAGAGAGGGGACGGTGCTTCTGCCCGTGCTTTGGACAACAGTGGGATTGTTGCTCCTGTAGCTGAGAGGGAAAAATAGTGAATGATTAACAGCGTGAAAGTGTCTTCCCTTGCCTCTGCAGCCCCCAGCTCTGATGCGGCTCCTGAACTGTCCCCTGCTCTGTGGAGCTCCCCTGAACACACACGCATGCCCCATTTCTCTCACTGGACCTGTGTCCCCCCAGCCTTCTGCTCAGTGCCTGTCCCTGTGTGCCTGACCTGAGCCATGCTCTGGATGCTGCTTTGCTGGTCCTGCACCATCACAGGAACATCCAAGGGACACAGGGACCCTCGTGTATGTGATTGGCTGTGCACAAATGGAAGTCTTGGAGTAGTCTTGGAGTAGAAGCAGCCCTGTGGCTGAAGCGGTGCTCCAGAGCATCTTTTTGCCAAATCTGCACCACCTAGGGAATGGCCCCACTTTTAGTATTGTTCCTTGATCAATTTAAACTGAGCATAATTTGTTAAATCACCCCTTGGAGTACCACTCCACAGCCCTGTGTAGTACTAAGTGCATGGCACAGTGCAACTGTCCGAGCAGTGTTGCAGTTTCTTAATCCTATCATATTCCCCTTGATGACCCCAGGAGGAATGGGGAATGTTAACTTTTCCTTCCTGCTGCATTTTACTAGTGGCAGTCTTGTGTGCATGTTTGATATCCAAAATGCAGAAATTGAAGATGCTCTTAAAGAACAGCGTGTACCTCATCTACTACGGTTCACATCTCTAGCTTAACTGACAGGGAGGTGGGGGTGGGAAGGGTATGACTGCATAAAAATGCAACAGTTACAGAAATAGCCATGTTTGAAGTGGCCCAGCTGGGTAAAAGTTCTAGCTATGAGATTAAATTTCTTAATTCCCTTATTTGAAGAGTTAAATTAACATTTAAAATCTGACATCAACAGTTAATACACTTATTAATACCTTTTTTTTTAAACCCACAGCATTGTGCTTAAGTTACTTATGCATAACGATGGCCTCTGTGAGTGCAAATGATTTGAATTGTGTAAAGCTCTCATAAGGGTATGAAGATCATCCTGTTGGTGTCCAGTAGAGTGCATCTCTGGTTAATGCTATAGCCCCCTGGTTGATCAGTGCGATGGACTCGTTCCTGTAGGGAAATGAAAACCCGCGTAGCCTTCAGGGAAGTAACTGCTGGCAGTAGAAGCGTCAGTCTGGAAATATGCACAAGGAAGTTAGGTATAGTAAAGACAACTGTTCTCTGCCCTGTGTCAAGGAAAGGCACGTACAAAAGGGTTATGCTACAAAAGGAAAGATCTTCTTCTCTGCAGTAAGCAGGCCAGTGAACAAGGAGCATAGACTGGAGTTTGTCAATGTGTGGAAGGTTTCCAGTACAGAGTGAGCTGTGACGATTGATGCTTAACCTCTTCCTACCATCCTGCTTGCCTGAACCCAAGGCCGAGAGGCTTTTGGCACATTGCACGTACATTTTTCTTCCCAGCTTCTTCAAGCTTGCAGTTGGGTAATCTTGGCCTAGGATCACCCCTGGTCCTAATTGATTTGCACCCAAGGTCAGTCTGGCTTAGGCTTTGCATACCCCGTGGTCACAGTGTTGTTCTAAGAGTGATTTATCCTCCTACACCCAAATGAATTCTCTGTGCCTGTGTTAGGTGGTGTGTGCACAACTGGGAAATTCAATTTCTCACTCAGACACCAAAACACTACGAGGGACAAAGTTCTGTTAAATGTCTTGTAGCTTTGATCATTTCAAACGAAATGTCAGTTGCCAACAGGAGGTCAAGTGAAGTAATTTAATTGTGTAAATGAAGCTATCAGCTAGGGTTTAATACATTTGGCCCAAGCTGAGCTTTAAAACAGGATCTTAAATCGCTCTTAGGTTGATCTTCCTCTGAGCTGACTCCTGCAAGCACAGTGCTGCCATTCAAATACAGTAACTGTTCTAGTAACAACTAGGTATTTAAAATCTTTCCAACAATGTGTGTACAGTATAATAGCAATTAGTGATATGTTAAGCTAGTTCAGGAAGAAGAGCAATGTTGCGTACAAGGGTATTTTTCCTGTATGGAAGAGACAGGGGAAGGTGGGAGAAAAGGCTTTTCTGCTTCCACTGCAGAGGTTAGGCAGCAGGAATCATTTTGGACATCTTGATCTCAAAAAAATGTGATGTCAGGTCATAAAATCTGCCCTATTCACAGCTTAGCAGCTTACTTATAGCTAGCTTTAGCGTTGATTAAATTGAACCCAATTCTAGTTTAATGCAATAGAGTTAGCAACTCTGTGTTTTCCTACCCAGGAATGCTGTTGCTCCCATAGTATATTTCGCCTTGCTCTTCCTACCCAACTATGCTTTTCCTGAGGCAATGGAAAAACCTCTCCCCCGATTATGCTTAGTGCTCCCATTCACTTAGAGCCACTTTCTCACTCAGCAGACCACATGTGACAGTCAATGCAGACAGAAGCCCTCTCCAAAGAATAGGAAAACTGAAAATGCACAGGAAAATCTCCATTCAGTGAAAGTGATCAGAACTTCTGCTGATGGTATATAATGCTTGGTTGTCAACAGCCTCTCCTGGACCAATACACTGCAGCTGGTTCTTACTGCATCCTGTGTGCTTGCTTCTCACCCACATCCATACAGAAATGTTAGCAACAGCATAGGCCCTTGCTAAATCTTACAACACTGATGTTCTGAGTTGAAGAACTAATTATAAATGACTTCTTCATTATGCTGGTGTCCCAAGCACAGAGCTCAGCAGTTCTTGGCATGGAAAGCACCTTTCCTCAGGCAGCTGGGCTAAAGCTAAGCTCACATCTGTTTCATTAGTGTCCCTTTTAGAAAAAAATTTGATCATCCAGCCTGTCCATTTGCTCAGTTTATCTTGACCATGTTCTTCACATCATCTTTACATTCACATGTCAGTGATGGAAGGAAGACTAGGGAAAATGTGGGCCTGTTCCAGAAGGAAGCTGGAGACCTTGTTACCTGGGATGTGGAGAAAGCTGAGGTGCTGAATGACTTTTTTGCCTCAGTCTTCAACAGCAAGTGCTGTAGCCACACCGCCCGAGTTGCAGAAGGCAAAGGCTGGAACTGGGAGAATGAAGAACCACCCACTGTAGGGAAGATCAGGTTCGAGACTGCCTAAGGAACCTGAAGGTGCGCAAGTCCATGGGGCCTGATGAGATGCATCTGCTGGTCCTGAGGGAACTGGTGGACGAGGTTGCCAAACCACTCTCCATCATATTTGAGAGGTCATGGCGGTCTGGGGAGGTCCCCACCGACTGGAGAAGGGGCGACATCATCCCCATTTTTAAAAAGGGAAAAAAGAAAGACCTGGGGAACTACAGGCCAGTCAGCCTCACCTCTGTGCCTGACAAGATAATGGAGCAGATCCTCCTCGAAACCATGCTAAGGCACATGCATAACAAGGAGGTGACTGGGGACAGCCAACATGGCTTCACCAAGTGCAAATCATGCCTGACCAACCTGGTATCCTTCTATGATGTGGTTACAGCACTGGTGGACAAAAGGTGGGCAACTGACATCGTCTGCCTGGACTTTTGCAAGGCATTTGATGCTGTCCCGCATGATGTCCTTGTCTCTAAATTGGAAGGACAGGGATTTGACAGATGGACCACTCGTTGGATAAGGAATTGACTCAATGGACGCACTCAAAGAGTTGCAGTCAATGGCTCGATGTCCAGGCGGAGGCCAGTGGTGTGCCTCAGGGGTCGATACAGGGGCCAGTGTTGTTCAAGGTCTTTGTTGGTGACATGGACAGTGGGACTGAGTGCACCCTTAGCAAGTTTGCGGACAACACCAAGCTTTGTGGTGTGATTGACACGCTGGAGGGAAGGGATACCATTCAGAGGGACCTTGACAGGCTGGAGAGGTGGGCCTGCATGAACTGCATGAATTTCAACAAGGCCAAGTGCAAGGTCCTGCACATGGGTCGGGGCAATCTGAGACACAAATACAGGCTGGGTGGTGAGTGGCTTGAGAGCAGCTCACAGGAGAAGGACTTGGGGGTACTGGTGGACAAGAAGCTCAGCATGAGCTGGCAATGTGCACTTGCAGCCCAGAAAGCCAACCGTATCCTGGGCTACATCAAGAGAAGCGTGGCCAGCAGGTTGAGGGAGGGGATTCTGCCCCTTTACTCCACTCTTGTGAGACCCCACCTGGAGTACTGCGTCTAGCTCTGGAGCCCCCAACATAAGAAGGACATGGATGTGTTGGAGCGGGTCCAGAGGAGGCCCATGAAGATGATCAGAGGGATGCAGTACCTCTCCTACAAGGATAGACTGAGACAGCTGGGGCTGTTCAGCCTGGAGAAGAGAAGGCTCTGAGGTGACCTTATAGCAGCCTTCCAGTACCTGAAGGGGGCCTACAGGGAGGATGGAAGGGGAATTTTCACAAGGGTGTGTAGTGATGGGACAAGGGGAGATGGCTCTAAACTAAAAGAGGACAGATTTAGATTAGATATTAGGAAGAAATTCTTCACCATGAAGGTGGTGAAGCACTGGAACATGTTGCCCAGAGAAGCCATGGCTGCCCCCTCCCTGGCAGTGTTCAAGGCCAGGTTGGATGGAGCTCTGAGCAAGCTGGTCTAGTGGAAGATGTCCCTGCTCATGGCAGGGGCGTTGGAACCGGATGATCTTTAAGGTCCCTTTCAACCCTTTACCATTCTATGATTATACCTGAGCTACCTGAGCTCTGTGGCTTGTGCCTGGTGTCAATGTAACAGGGTCTTCATCTCTTCTTCCTAATCTCTCCCTTTCCATTGCATTTGCATGTAAGAATGCTGTTTGAGTGCTGCACAAGTCCACGTGTGATGAAATTAGTCATTGGCTTTTTCTCAGCTGTTTGTTTCTGGCAGCTGGTCCTTTGCAGTGGTGTGCTAATGGGGCAGGTCAATAAAAAAGCATGAGGAAAAGATAAGGAAAACTTCTGCAAAACCTGAATGCCTCTGGGTATGAGAGAGGCAGTGTGGGAAAGACCTTGTGATTTTGTCATTGGAGCCTTTCTGAAGAGCCAAACACGTCTCACAGCCAGAAATCAAGCTGGGTCAGAATGCTGGCAGAGCTTTTGGTTCAGTTTCGGTCTTTGTCTGATGCTGAGGGACTGTGAATGCTGCCGAAAGCAGAGGTCTCCTTCCCATTGCTGCTGCTTGAGGATTGCAGCAGTTTATGGTGATGGGTGAGGGAGTGAAAAAGGGCTCGGGTGGAAAGCTGGGCTGCTGGGATGCACTGGTTTGGATTGCATTGTGGGGGGAGGGAGATCATTCCTATCACTCTTCCCAGCCACAAGCAACTGCTTTGGAGCAGAGGAGGAGATTCTGCATAGGAGATGGTTTCCCATCTTGTGGTTTCTTTGCCATGGGGCTGCGAAGCAGCATCCTTTACCGCTGTGAGCAGATGCTCACTTTTCTTGGGGTTCCACCTACACATGAGGGCAGATGCCACCAGCAGTTTATTGGCAACCCACAGCCCATGGCTGAAGGGGCAAAGGAAGCGATGACATTGCCATAGAGATTTTCATACATGGAATCCCACAGGAGTGGGCAGGGTACTGGGAGGATGTGCCTTAAGAAGTCACATTTGTTTAACTTTGACATTTTCATGGAGTAATGGAGGAAAAAAAAATCATCTGTGTTGTATTCAGTCCTAATTTATTTCTTTTGTCTGTGTTTCCTTTTTTTTTTATTTTCTGGTGTGAGAGAGAAGACTTTGAAGACGTACATATTTCCCTCTATTTACATGCCTTGTTGTCCTTCCAGATGCTAGAATAGAATGAGCAGTTTTCCACTGCCGTTGTGCCCAGGTGAGTCTGTGCGTTTCATCCTCACACATAAATTTTGTCATACACGGGTTTGTTGCATCTCCCTTTCTCTCCTCTGTTCTCTGTAGCTCAGTCAGATATGTACATCCTAGGCATTTACATGGATCTAAATATCTTGAGTAAGAAAGATTTGGGTTACCTGTTCTTGCAATTCACTCACAAATTAACACTGGAAAATTTTGCTGCAATGGCAGCCTGGTTGTGTTCCTGTAAAGGAGTCCTCCCACAAGGATAGGTTGTTTTATATACTTTATGTTACTGTGTAGTTCAACCTACAGCTTGGAAGTTCTTTTTTTATATCTTACTCCTCCCTTCAGCCTTCTTGGCTTGGCTGTGACCAGGCAGGGGTTTAGGCTCTCACTGGTGTGATGTCCCCACCAACCCACAGCCACAGCAGCAGGCAGCTTCCCAGAGCCTGCAGCAGGCAGCCGATACTACTGAAAATTATCATTTTGCGCTTTTCCCTTCTGCTGCTCACTTATGGCTTAGTTCAAAGCCTTAGTTTTTCAGAGCAACAAAATCCTGTATTGTCTTTCTTCCATGAGTAAGACTGCTGTTGGACATTTCCTGCTTATGGCTCTTTTTGCCATATTTTGACCTTATTCAGCCTGAATGCTTTTCTTTTCACACACAAATATTGAAGAAGAAACGTGATATTGAACCAGGTCTAGTTCGTTCATATTTATGAATTATTGCTATCTTGTTGCACTAATGATGACTGTTATGTGTAAGATACTGTATATTTCTAAGACATCCACATAACCAACTACCTTTTGGTCCAAAGGTTAGTCCAAACCTGCCACTAAGTGCTGGTTTACAATCTGTGTGCATGGACATGAAGGAGTTTGGGCTCTGAATGGGACATCCCCCAGGAGGTGTAGATCTGGCCTTCAAAACTGCATTCCTTAAACTGTGTCAGAGAACATTTTGTCTCTCTGCTTTGCAGTGCCACGGCTTTCTGGTTTGGGCTGTGTTTTGCTGTACGCCTTAGCATGACGTTGCTCACTCAGATTAACAGCCTGACTTTGCTGTTCACATCAGTGTGGCTCTCATTCATGTTATGCAGAATCAGTGGTCATTTTCCCCAATGGCTGCAGATAATTTGGACGATTGGCCATAAAAAGAAGAGGAATGTGTATGTAGCAGCCACAAACAGGGTAAGTACAACTGAAGACATGAAGGTCTGTGAGCTTTTCTAACACAGTCCTCTCCTGGGAATTACAAACCAGTGGAAAAATGCTTGCCAATTGCGGGCTTTCATTAGTGACAGCCAGCCATAGCTGCTCCCAACGTGCTCTTTTAGCTGTTTGAAATAACTCACAGGTTTGACAGTCTGTGGCATGCATCCAGTTAAAAGTCAACTTGATTCTCCTTTGGTAGAAGTCTCAATAGGAGCTTTGCCCTTCATTTCCATAATGACAGAAATGAGCCCTGGCTTTTGTCACCTTGTTAGTAACATACCTCCCATGGCATTTCTTGCTGGAAACACTCAGGAAATCTCTCTGTTACAAACAAACATGGCCCAAAGTGGGGCAACAAGATCTGGGCACTGGTGCCTTGAAGACCACAACTTGCCAGCTACTGATATAACTGTCTTTAGAGCAGAAAGTGACACATTTCTCATGAAAACTCCAAACTGGGACAATGTGTAACATACAGAACAGCGATGGGCCAGGAAGACAGATAAAAATATATATATATAATGCATCACCGGAGTGCGTGTTTTGGAAATAAAAGGAATTTATGTCAGGAAAGTCATGCTTGCCACTCTGTACTTCAGTTGCAAAGCGCTAACCAAAGCTTCGGCAGCATTTGCATGTTAGACTCACCATGGGCTTTGCCAGCACTAGCTAGGGTTGCACGACACATGCTGAATGTTCAAATTATTTTACCGAGATTGGTAAAGACTGCGGTAAATCAGGACTGACTAAAGAACAAACATGCATGAACTAGTTTACCAGTTTGTTGCACTATTAATGATTACCCACTCTTCGTTACAAAGCAGCAGAAGTAGCATAGCTGGCATATCTAACCATTAGTTAACGAATGCATTCACTTCTGTTCAGACTGAATTGCTAATGGGAGAAGGTCCTGTTACAGTTATATATTAATCATGTCCACTGTGGAGTGGCTGATGCCATCAGTTGCTGGAGAGGGAGCCCTACCCACGTCAGGGGTAGGATGCTGTACTGGGCAGTTGTCACCCCAGTGCCAAGCTGGTGCTGCTGCAGGCAAGGAGGCACCGATGCCAACCCAGGCAGGGGACTGGGAAGGCTAGGATGAGTGGGTGGGTGG